>MTBK01230955.1_pt1 | contig 32694 bp, 14 predicted proteins | sample 1535981 | NCBI WGS metagenome assembly MTBK01 (sample SAMN06109225, study PRJNA356200) | anaerobic digester metagenome | isolation source: biogas reactors fed with pig manure or primary and secondary sludge | place: Spain | collected 2016-06-30
GGGAATCCGGCTTATGACTCCAGACTCCCGACCCAAGACCTATTTGGTGCGGACGAGAAGAATCGAACTTCCACGGCCTTGCGGCCACAGGCTTCTGAGTCCGAACTTTCACCCATTGACTATCAACAACTTAGCCGTGTAAAATACTGATAATAGGAGGGTTAGCCGGACACTGAGCGACACTTCCGATCTCCTATCAGACACCAGCGGACGGCTTTTCGGGTAGCTTTCTACCCGAAAATCTACCCGAAAGGACCTCGGCGATGAAAATACCCGACAAATATATTCAACAAGGCTACTTCACCCGCGTCAACAAAGAAAGAACAATCCGCAAAGGTAAAGAGTATCAGTACAGGGCCATTTTCGCGATTTGGGACGGACGAAAATGGAACACCCAATCAACCACGACGGGGCTCACGACGAAAGGCCTTGCCGATGAATGGCTCGACGCTAAGGTCAAGGAACTCACCGAGAAGGGTAAGGACATAATGCTCAACCCCGAAACGGTCAAGGGATTTGCCGAAGCACATTACAAACCTTTCCTGAGGGATCACAAGAAGATCCAATATGAGTATGAATTTAAAAAGCTCGATGTAATCTCCGAATTCCTAGGAGACAAGTTGATCGACGAAGTGAACAAGTTAGACGTGCTGGCATTCAAAACCTGGCTTTTGAAAAGGCCGTATAAGCGCGGCAACGACGATAAGCAGCGTTCCGACGCATCCGCAAATCGCTACCTCTCGCGTTTGCGCGGATTGCTGAACTTCGCAGAAGAGGTCGGCAAGAGAAAGACCCATATTTCATTTAAAAACATCCTCGCCAAAGAAAACCCGAAACAGGCGTACATCTCCTTCGAGGAGTTCATGCGCGTGCTGGACAAGTGTTATGAGGTTCCGAAGTGCAATCGGTGGAAGCGCGATCGCTCGCACATGCGCTTGACGCTAATCGGCGGTTACACAACCGGATTGCGGATCGATGAACTGCGGCACGTATCACGCGGGATGTTGCGAACGGACGATGCGAAGCGGATCGGGGTGATCAAGCTCGTAATGAATGATTCGCGGAACAAGATCCATACGAAGACGGTTGATATTTCGACCTGGCTCTACGATGAGATGGAAGCGGCTGGCGTTTTCGAACGGGATGACGACGAAAAGGTCTTCAACACAACGAACTATTACAATCTGATTAAAGACCTCTTTCAACGAGCGGGCGTCAGCGACGACGTTACATTTCACACCTTGCGTGCGGCGAACGCGACCGAACGCGATACAGCGGGTCAGGATCGCGAGTCGATCCACGCGGGGCTGGGCTGGGCGAAGGACAGCAACGTGCCAGAGAAGCACTATCTAAGACATCAGGACTATCATGTGATAGAAAAAGGTTCATCCTACAATGAGCGGCTACAGAGGTTGAGGCAACAGCATCTTGAAAGGGCCGCCAAGACAGGTTAGGTATCGCGCGGATAGCAGTAAGTAACCCGAACCGGTTGCTTCGGAAATTGATGAGTGCGTGAAGAGATTGGCCGAGTCGCTTCGGTCTAAGTATGCCTTGTCAGGGACAGCGTCTACCTTTGATTATGGAAGTAGCGGATTGGATCGAAAAAATGAGGATGGATGGAGATAAGGCGATTGGCAATCTCCAAACTCTCTGTGAACGAGTAAACGCTGAGAAGCTCTTCGTTGCGACATTACTTCAGATGTGTGTCGGTCCAGCCACCGAGATGTCAGAGGCGACCTACGGCACAGTGCCGATCAAAGTAGAAGCCCTAGCGTTTCATTTGTTTCCTCTATTCGGCACCTCCGGTGAAGACGTAGCCCCAAATCACGTCTACCAGGCACTCGAAGCAAGTCAAACGATCATCGGTGCAAACTCGCTTCTGATTGAGTCGGCGCAAGAATTGGATTCCGACGACGCAGCGGGTGCACTTGCTCGTCAAATAGAGCGACAGGCCCGAACGGTCCGCGGGTCAGCCTATCAGGAACAAACTGCAAAAGAAATAATCGAAGTACAGGGTCGGTTCGACCGTTGGTTCGAAAATAAGATTGGCATCTCGCCGACACGTGCGCAGGAAGCGCTTTGGAAGGTTTACCAACATGTGAATGCATTCGTTGACGAGAACATCGACACGATCCGCGAATATGCGCTCACCCTTGGCGAAGAATGGCAGCGGATAAAGAAGATCAGACCCAGGAACCGTAGCGACGAAGACAATGTCTTCATGAGCGGTTTTCCGAAGCAGGAATATGCAATGCAGTTCGGTTGGGTTCAAAAGATGTCCGAACTTGGGTTCGAGAGTTATCCAGTGCATTTGCAATCGCTCGGATTGAGTGATGACGAGGCGGCGGGGCTGGAAAAATTGATCGGATTGACGGCCGAGAACCGGGCAGATATTTCCGATGTGGTCAACGTCAAACAGCGACCGCTCTATTTTCTCGGTGATAAAAGGGTGCTATTCGTTGACGTGGCGAACGCAATGGACGCGCTTTGGGATGCGTTCGAGAAAGTGGCACGGAGCGATCAGGTTTTTTATGACGGCAGGTATCAGACCCACAAGGGCAAATGGCTTGAGTCCAAAGTGGTCGAGTATCTAGGTCGTGTATTCCCTGGGGACAGCATCTATTCGGGATTGGCGTACCCGGACTTGAATCGTGGTGCTGGTGCGACAACAGAGTTGGATATCGCCGTCGCGTTTGGCCCCTTCCTGATTCTCTCTGAAGCCAAGGCAAAGCAGTTCCGTCTGGAGGGTCAACTCGGTGACATTGGCCGTCTTCGCACGGACATCCGAGTGAACGTGCAGGATGCATTCGATCAGGCAAAAAGAGCTGCTGATTATATTGAAACGACGGCAAGACCGGAGTTCATCGAGTCGAGTTCGGGGAGAAGGCTGACCATTGATAAACAGAATCTGTCAAAGGTATTCCTCATGACAGTTTCTCTCCATCAGCTTAGTGGACTCGCGACTACCCTCGCCGTTTTCCAGGACTTCGGGCTGTTTGGAGCAAGCGAGTATCCGTTCTCGATTTCGATCGCCGACCTGGAATTCGTAACTGAGTTTACCGCCCATCCCGATGTCTTTTTGCACTACATTGAAAAACGGCTTGAGGTTCAGAAGCTTCCGATAGATTTCAACGCGGATGAACTAGACTTTCTTGGAGCCTACTTGGATACGCGATTTGCAAAGCCTTACTTCTGGGAAAAAGAGGGGGATTTCAACGCCGTGGCCCTCAACGGATTTTCTGCGGTATTTGATGACCTTATGATGTTTCGGCGAGGTCTACTAGGTGAGAAACCGCAAATAGGCCTGTCGCTGCCCGAAGGGATCCAAGAGGTATTGACCCAGCTTCGGGCTGCCGACGACGGGCATTCACTCAAACTCGCGTTTGAGATTCTCGGACTCCCAAGGGAGGTGCTTCGTGCGATCAGCCAGCTTCTTTACGAAATGAGGAAAATGGACAGCCTAACGTGGGGCAACATTCGCCGCCACGCGCTCTTGGTTCAAGACGTTGTCATCGTCGGAATAGTAGCAGAAGGGGTTCCGGCCGCGGAACTTGTCCGCCGCTCCAAGGAGATCGCCACGATCGAGAGATACAGACGGCGCCAGTCGAGATCATTGGCAATCGCGGTCGCGCCAAAAAATCGCACCTCTGTTTTCGAATGGATCGATTATGCCGACGCTCCATGGGCGTACGATGCGGCAATCGAGCGCCTTATGGCCGCCGAACCCGCTCGGGCGGCGGTCACGCCGGCAAAGCTGCCAGGCCCGAATGCTGTTTGCTTCTGCGGAAGCGGCCGGAAGTTCAAAAAATGTTGCTCCGCGAGGTTGGTTCGGTAACCTTAAGTAATCCCTGAATTCCGGGAGAAAAGCTGCTTGGGTTACTTAGCCTTAGCTAATAGATGCCCGATTCCAATCCCCGCGAGAACAACCCCCACCAGCAGCCCGAACTCTTTCCTGCTTTTCGCGGCCGCAAGCTCTTCATTGTAAATGTTGGCCAGTTCCTTCTTCATCCTAGACGCGGACGGTCGCTCGGAAGGATTCAGACAGACCATCCTGGTAAGCAACTTGTCCAATTTCTCCCCCTGACCTGTGATTTTCGAACCTCCACTTACTCGGCGACCGCTCAACATTTCGTGAGCTGTGACGCCGAGCGAAAATATGTCGCACGAAGCGTCGTAGACGGCAAACTGGCGGTAAAGCTCTGGAGCAATGTAGAACTCGGTACCTTTCGGGGTCCTGGTCGCGCCAAAATCAAAAACAGACATTGCCGGAAAACAAACTAAGCCAGGATCTCCTATCTTAATGATCCAGTTGTTGCCAGCATCTACCATAAGGAAAAGATTTTCAGGTTTAATATCCCTATGAAGGATGCCCCGATTATGAAGATCTACAATAGCCGAGGCTGCTTGCCATAAAAGGGCAATTGTTCGGACTCGGTTGATTTGGAGTTCCCACATTCTGTCCCGAACAGTTCCTCTGTTACAGAACTCTACGGCGAGGAATGCTCCATACGGATCGAGACTGAAGTCCAGCATTTTCACCACAAATGGAGAATCCCGCATCCGTGAATAGAAATCGATCTCATTGCGGAACCGTTTGAAGATATCTCCGTGATTCGATAGCGGTCGTTTCAGCGCGACAACCAGTCCGGTTTCACGGTTAATAGCTCTACAAACGGTCCCATAGCTGCCTTGCCCGAGCCTTTCGTACAGTCGATACTTTTCTAAAGTGTCTGAATCGGGTTTGTGATACCTGTTACCAAACATACTCCTACCTCATCCCAAAGTCTATGGACCTTCTGATCCACATTTCCTTATTTTCTACCAATGACTAAAAATGAAAAGAGCCGAAAAATGCTATTTTCGGCCCCTTAAGTTCATTTAGGTTTTGTAAATTCCCGGTGTTCCGAATTTAGCTTCAAGAAGACGGCTCTCGCTCTATATTCAGAAAAGCCAGCACGCGATCCTGCAGATCTTTGATCTGTTCTTTCACACGAGGCGTCTGTTCGTCTCTAAGTGTTCGCCATCGCCGGCGGGCGTATATTTGGACCTCTGACTGCCAATCTTTCAGATTCCCGCATCTTGTTTGATCGTCCATTTCAGATGCAACGGAGGGAATTTGCGAAGCAAATGACCAAACATTTCTCCACAATTGTTCCGAGTCTTTTTTACTAAGCTCTTGGCCTTCCTTGGAAAATGAACGCGAAACCAGATAGACCAATGAAACCTTCGCGCGGGGCGACTCTTCATGCTTCAGCAGCTTTTCGCCTAATCCCGCGAGACAAACGAACCTTACAGCCTGGTCCAGATTTTTCGTCAAGACACCTTCGAGAATCGAGAGCGTCTCTTTTTTGCCGGGCTCCGCATAGACTTGCGGTACCAAATTCATAAGGCTATTTTTGTCCTCGATCGCAAAGAGCATCGCGGATAGAATCACACAGGTCAGTTCGATTGACGGACCGGGGATCTTCTGATGTCGATTGTGCGGTGATTTTGATCTCATTTACTAACTATAAAAATATCTGGTTCCTTCAAATATAATATTAGGTCCTTGAACTCACTAAGTTCGGTCTGGATCAACGATCATGGAAAAACCGCGCGTATTATCGTTCGCTCCTCCCAGTGCATTTCATCCTCCGGTTTATGTTGATCTGTTGTACGTCTCACTTCGATCATTGCCCACAACTCTTGACCGGTCGAGCTAAGATGCTCCTCAATTTCGCGTCTCCTGATGCGTAAAAGCGTGCCAGCGGAAAGCGGCTTTTGTCGTCTGCGTCCTTGATCATAGGGCTCTTGCCATTCAGAGCACTCGACGACACGCCCGGTTGGGTCTGAATAGTTGAGAGAAAAAGCGTCTTCCTTCTCAAAGCCCAATTCCCACAGATATTCCGGCAAGATCGCGGCGACGGAAGGTGCGAACTGACCACGGAACTCGCGCTTCGTCACTTCTAGGAACTGAGTCACACCGGGTAGGAGAAAAGTCTGCGGCTCTAAGCTGCTTGCGAGTTCGTGCCTAAAGGCATTCTGTGACGTGTTCGCCAGACGATCGCCGAATGATATAAGACCGGATGCGAAGTCCGCGTCGGTCACGTCCACGATCGAGGTGTCCAAAAGAAACGTCGTTACCGTGAAGTATGTGGCTCGCGGAATCTTCGCAGAAAAGTCTGACCGCGTATGTTGATTACCGTCCTGAAAGATCGTGACCCACTCGTCCCCGTCGCCAATGAGGCCATTATTCGTCAGCCTTTCTGCGTCATAAAACTCGCAAAACTCGCTGTCGCTTATATCAAGGTCGATCCAGTTTAGGTCGGTCGCCCGGCCGATCGTCGACGTGAGGATATCAGCCGGATCATAACGACGGAATAGTAGTTTCAGCGTTTGGACGTCGGTGTCCGTGTAGTTCTGCAGGTTGATCTCTTTTGTAAATGTCTCGTTCAAAATTCGCTGAACATCCTCGTAATATTTCCCGCAGATCTCGATCACGTCGAAGTTTGTGTTGATATTGTGCGCTCGCTGCGTGCGACCCTCATCTTCCATGCCGGAAAGACCTTGGTAACCGAGATTCTGAATTCTCGTATAGACCTTGTCTTCGATAGGTGAGTCCGTCCGGCTTCGAACCTTCATGTCATAAAGGGTCGTCGTCAAGACCGGGCCAGGCATAAACTGTCGCCCGCGAAGCAGCAGGCCTTCCTGGATAACGGGCACCGCAAGGACGGGGATGGCGTTGATCGCATCAAGACGCACGCTTTCACCCGCCGTAAAATCACCTCCTTTCTCGCGACAAAATTGGAGGATCTCCTTGACCTGCTGGTCAATGTTGAAATGACTGCCGGCAGCAAACTCGAAGAGACTCTCCTTGTGGTTCATCACGATCCGATGGTCATGGAGCGCGATCGTGTGCATCAGAGACAAAAAGTGCTCTTTCACATTCGCCGACCCTTGCCTGGCTACCTGAAAACACGTATCGAGCAGAGCCGGCTCGGAGAGCAATAACTCGAAGAGAGACTTCAGGGCGAGCTTCCGGTACTCGACCTCCGGGTGTTCAAAAAGCGAGAGTAGGTATCCGAGCGTAGCTTCGCTGAACGGGCGATCAAGAGGAAACTCGTCGAGCCATTCGTAATCAACGTCTTTCTTCCTGAGTCCCTCCGTCAGCAGCCTGTTGTAATCCTCGAACTCGCGGTATGAATAATCGGCGAGGTCAGGTTCCCCGAGGCGGTCCGCGAAACGAAGGACCTTCTCGAGGTAGTAAACGATGTCCTTGGGAAAGGCTTTGTATTGCGTGTAGAAAGCAGTCAAGAGAGCATGCTTCGCCTCTGTCGGCTTGAGTTCAAAGAGAAGGTTGAGATGAATATCAAGCGCCTTGGAAGATGTTGAGAAGAAAAAGTCCTTCTCGAAATCCTCGACCTCATCGAGCAGTTTTGCAGTGTACTGTTTATCCAGTGTCGAGTACCGCTTCGCCAGTTGGACAAAGATCTCTCGCCGGCCGGACCGATCAGCATACTTTCTAATAACTGACTCAATCCGCGAGAGATCATTGTCGGAAGCCTCGGCCAGTAGTTTTGGAAGATGATTTCTCTCGAACTCGGAGTCGATCGCATAGACCGGCGTAGCGCGGCCCAACACACCCGTTACCCATTTGTCGAGATTGAAAACGAACCGGATCTCATCTCGCCTTTCGGTGGATCTATGCTCGGGGACAAAGTCTTCGATGAACTCGTCGAACATGGCCTCAATATCTTTCCTTTGGGTCTTTGGATCGTCGGCGCTCAGAGAGAGGACTGCAGCTTTGAACCCCTCGTACCGGGCCGCGAGAGGGCTCTCGACAAACGATCCCTGCTTAACAAAACCCGCTTCGACAAGCCTGTCGACCCCCTCCGCGAGGTCGTCGTAAGCGGACCGAAGCTCGCGTTCCATTGCCGCTTTTGATCGCTCATTTGCGATCGATCCAAGTACGCGTTCGAACTCCCCAAAATCATTTCGGAAGAGACCCGTGAGCTCCTCCAAGGGAGGCAGTACAGCTTCTTCGGTCTTCTTGCCGGACGTACGAGCGTAGTCGCCCGACTGACTTTCCTCTTTTTTTCGCTTTGCATCTTCGAACGGCTGTTGATAAAGATCTCTGTCCGCAAGAACTGGCGAGAAGCTCAGCCCGCCCTTGATCGCCGCATCCGCAAATTCGAAAATAAGCTCCGGCATGCCCGTTTCAACGAGAAGCTGATGGCGCGCATAGGCATAGACCTTCTCGGCGAGGTCGGCCTCGCCACGCGCGACAGTGACCCTGAAAAAGTTCAGTAAAGCAGGATAGGTATCGGGTTCATAGGACCGGTAGTTTTCCCACTTATCCATCGTCTTCACTATCAACCAAAGATAGCGGAGATCGACCTTGGGGTCAGCGGTGAGCGAATGGGTAAAGGCTTCGATGACCTCATCTGTAAAGGCCCAGTTCTCACGCGTCAAAATCTCGAGCGCCAGCGATGGTGAGATACTGCCGGAGAAATCGATCAGATCTCCGACAGCTCTCGCCACTGCACGGTCGTCCGCGGCGCCCTTGAGCTGATGGGCAAGAACGAGCAGCGTCTTTAGTCGGCCGAGAGAAAGTTCTGGGTGTGTTTTGTGCGCATCGTGCAGTGCTTCGATCGCACTACTGAACTGGTAGTCCTTTCGGTCGTATACACCGCATGCGACCGTAAACATCTCGATCCATATCCGTTCGGCTTCTTCTGGATATCCGCAGGACCCGTAAGCCTCAGCACAGGAGGTCAAACGGTCAAGAAGCTGCAATGTCTCCTCATCAAATCGGGCCTGCGATTCCGCCCGCTCAAGCAGCTGTTTGATCAGATCGGTGACCTCGTTTTCGTGTTCTTTGAAAAGTTGGCGAGCAAGGAGGATGTTGGAACGAAGGTCGTGGTAGCTTCCGTCTCCCGAATCGAGTACGAGCCAGTGGGCGACCAGCTCGCCGAGCATCGATCGGGACCCGACGCTCGCGATCAGTGGGAACACATTGGCGAGGAGCTTATGAATATCCCGCTGCAGATAGTGATCTCCGAAGAGTAGAGATTTCCGCATCGCCTTGTCGCGGATCTCGTGATCGACACACAGTTCGGTCAGGATCTTCTTAAGGCGATCGGCGCAATCTCGTGGAGAGACCCCGCCCTTGACGATTCCGCACCACAAAGATGCTAGAGCGATCATCGCCGAAAGATAATCGCGTTCAGGGCGATCGTAGGTCTGTGATTTAAGCTGGAAGGAATTGACGTCCGAAGGCTGCCTCAAGAAATGAGCCCGGAGGTCGTCATATAGCCGTACGAACGCCTGCTTGATCCCGTAATCGGGGTCTTGCTTTAACAACCCCACTCCTAGATCGGGTACGGGGAAGAGATCGAAAACCGGCGCGACTGCTTCATCGAGAAGTCCGGATTCGGCGAGTGAAAAGACGAACGTGTTTAGATCGGATCTCTTTGAAGCTTTGCAAGCAAAGCTCTCGAGACGCTGTTTAACTTCCTCTTTCCGTCCAAGCCGAATAAGCAGCCGCATGGCGGCAATATCGGCGAGCTCCCTAATCGAGGATGATTCGTCTGAGCCGGCAATCTCCAGCAGCGCGACCAGCGATCCACTCAAAAAGAGCGTTCGAACGATCCGGTCCTTTATCTCGTCGTTCGCGATCTGATTCTGCTCTTTATTTGCCGGAGCTCCCTCGTTCCCGGCCCGATCCGACTCCTTCCAACGGTACTGAGACACCTCGGCGAACAGAACGTCCCAATCGTCATAAAGCGCCCGCGAACGCGCTCGCAGGATCATCTCCTCGCGAGATCCGCTTGAGGCAAACTGGTCAAAGCCGACTCGCGCGATCCTTTCGGCGACGGGATTGCCCGTTTTCCTCGCGAAAGCCAGGAGAAACTCGTAGAACGACGCGGCTTCTACCGTGATGCTTTCCCCGTCCCAGATAGTTCGGATCGCCTCGTCGACTTTCCCGATACGCAGTAGAAAAAGGGCGGGCTCGTAGGCCTCGGTATATTCAAGGTTGAATGAGATGCGCCCGAACTTTTGTTCCAGGAAGGCGATCCTGACGAACTCCTTGACCGAACCGGTCTCAATCGCCGCTTTCCAGGCGTAGTGCAGGTTTGTCGAGATCTCGTCGCTCGGGCGTAAGTTCGCCCAACTGCGATCGAGCCATTCAGAATCGCAGGCTCCCAATATTTCGGCGTGTTCACCTGTTTCAGAAAGGTGCCGGAAGTAGTTGCGATATGCCTCGTCGCTCGCTGGATTGGCACGATAAGACTGAATGATGCCGTTATTGATAGCCTCCGAGAGAGAAGCAGTTTTCCTGAGCAGGAACTCCCGGAAGCTGTTATGAAAGATCGAAAATCCGCGCTCTTCGACCGATCGAAGAACGTGCCTGAACCGCGTCAAGACTTTCTCGATCCGGAGTCGATCGGTCTCGACGCCGATCAACCGCAACAACGCTTCCAGAGTCTCGGGCGACGTGTACTCGCGACGATTCGCGAGTATCGACAAGATCCAGATCGCATGGTCATCGTCTTCGACCGTGCGATACAGAAACGCATGATACGTGTCGATTTCGACCTTCTCGAGCACGGGCAACTCTTCGAGATACTTTCGGTAGATATACTCATTCGAGGGCAAGTCGAGGAGCTCGGCCGTTATGTAGTGGAGGTACAAAGGTATTCCTTCCGATCTCTCCTGGATGAGCTGTAGTGTGTCGCCATCGACCCTAAGACCGCGTCGGCGAACAAATTCCGCTGTCTCGTCGCCGCCGAACCTGCCGATCGAGAGACGGCGGCGATCGTCACTTTCGATCTCGGGACGTATCCGCGCTCCGACAGCTCCGATATATTGCGAACTAAGTATGAAAAAAATGTTCTTGCCGGGGTCGCCATCGAGATATGACGTGATCGGACTGTCGAGCACGTCCTTCATCTTGTCTACGTGATCGATCCCGTCGACGATGAACACAACCTTTTGACCAAGCTCACCGACCATCTGCAGCCAGAGCGGGAGCTTGAATTCATAATCGTCCGAATAGAGGTAAGGGAGATCTAGCCCCGGAAACGCATTTACGATCGCGAGGCAGATCGAGCGGAGGAAAGTTTGCTTCTCGAGCCTCCGGTTTCCGAGCGAGACCTCTTGAGGGATGAAGCAATAGTAAGCGAACTTTACCTTCGGGTTGTTCTCGCGAAAGGTCGTTAGAAACGTCGATTTTCCTGTGCCGGGAGGGCCCTCAAGCAGGATGAAGCCACCGTCGAGCTCCGCTATTGACCGCTCAAGTTGGTCCCGGAGATCGGGTTTGAGGATCAGAAATGCCTTTTCTACACGGAAATTCTGAACAACGCTGTCGAGCAGACGTTCGCTCAGGCGGAGCCGTTGAAGAACATCATCCGCACGAATTTCACGACCTGAGATCGACCATTCGACGATCGCTGTCAGAAGGTGTTCGTAAAGCCGCGATTCGATCCCGAGTTGTGCCATCTTGAAAAGAACTCGTTCGCACTGGTTGTCTAGACCCGGCTCGTCAAGTCTGAATCGAAGCGCTTTAAGAAAGCGAAAGAACGCGGCATCGTCGAGGCCTGAGGCGGCCTGCATCTTTTGCAGAATTTCTTTGTACTCCGAAAACTTGGGCACGTCCTCGATCGACTTGTTTTGATCGTCCGAGGCAAGTGGCTCGTGGAATTCCGTAATAAACTCGGCAAGGCTTTTTTTAATACCGGCTCTTGGTTGACGTTGCCCGCTTGCACCCTTTGTTGAGAACAAGATGACCTCCACCACGGCCGTTCGCTCGGCGGTCGAGAATCCTTCCGCGAGTTCCTTTAGGAGTGCCTTCTTTTGATCGCTCGGCGGCGTGATCAGGTTGTGAATTGTAAATGCGGAATCATCGGAATCACTCCATTTGATCTGGTAAAATATCGTTCCGCCATCCGCTTCGACAATAATGTCGTCAATATGAGGACCTTTTTCATAGTTTTCCAGGGTTATTGCCCGGATTGTGGATCCAAGCTCGATCATTTCGAGAACTTTCTGCGCGGCGATGTGGTTCTGGAAAAAGAAGCCGGCTTGTGCAAAAGATCCTTTGATCATAGGTCGTCGGTGCTATAGCTGGATATACCAGGTTTGTGTGAGAGCATTAGTTAGAACTTCGCGTTCAAAAGTGACTTTTAATATAGAAGACCAATTCAGGTTCAGGCTGTTAAAAGAACGACTGCCTGATACCAATAGTAGAAAGCTGATTTATCAGGTAGCTTTTTCAGCTTATTCAAGAAATTCCAATCTGGGGCTTCGATGGTCAGTCCGGAAATATCATCTCCCTCAAATCGTTTCAAAGTTGAGTAGTCTTTCACGGAAAGTTTTGCGGCCAGATATGCCGCCTTGGCGCTGGCCGTGATCGCCTCATCGAGGTGGAAATCTCCTGAGATCAAGAAAGGGCCGAATTGCTGAATCCCCTTCTTTAATTCGATGAAGTTCGATCTAAAAGGCTCCTCAGTGTTTTTATCGCGTCGGGCAAGAGTTCTGGATGCTTCGATGATGTCGCTCAAGACTTCATCCGTACCGATCGACAATCCACGGTATCTGGTTTCTTCGCTTACGAATGCCTCAAAGCTCTTTGCCAGCCCTTCAAGGGACTCAACTCGCTCAAATAGATCTCCAATATCAAATAGCTGCTTGATGATCTCCAACTCTTTATCTGACCCATATTTTATCCCCGTAGTATTGGGAGCGAAGGCTGTCAACTTATCACCAGTGATCGAATCGATATCGGGAACAGTTACGCTTATTGCTTCATCCGACTCGATCCATTTAGCGTCGACGGAAACCTCGATAAGATTCGCGTAATAGTTTTTCTCAAAGAGAATGTCCACCAAGATATAGCCAGACGGGTCATACTTCGGCTCATACTCTAATTTGTAGTGGGCCTTTGGAATTCCTTCCTGATAGCTTCGAGCTTCATCCAGCTTCCAGGATTTGAAATTTGAATCGTTGACAATACGGTTCAGGAGGTCTTCGATCTCGGTTCGGGTTGATGGATCGTGGTATTGCTTGTTTGCAATGATATCCACGTCAACGGAAAATCGATTGGCATTCTCGAGAAGTAAAACCAAACTTGTACCACCTTTAAATACAAAATCCAGCCCATGCTTTTTTAGATTCTGCACGAGGTATAGGGCATGGATCATTTTCTCGAGAAGTTGGGGACTTATCTTGCCCGATCCTTTCTGTTTTCGCAGATCTTCAATCCACTCTTTTTCAAAGCAAATGGGGCTTATCATCTTAAGACTCCTTGAGAGGTGGACACCTCCCGGGACAAAAATTCCTCGATCTCCCTTCCTTTTCCGCGTCGTTTCGCATAGCTCCGTAATCGCGAAAGGTTGACGGTATATCGGTCGAATGCATTATGGAAAATATTCTTGAGCTCGACCCCGGAATAGAAAAAATAAATCTGCCGGTCACTGTAGACATCGACAAGCAGCTTCTCAAGCTGAGGCAGATTGATCGCTAGATTTTTATCCCTTATTTTCTGCGTCGGGGATCGACTGATCAGGGACTTAAGAATCACCGGATCTTCTTTTTCCAGGACATACATCTCCATCTCCTTTTCGCTGGGCTGCAAATATAAGTCCTTGATTTCTTCCTTAAGAGTGAAGAAAGCGGAATTTATGAGTTCCTTTTCCACCTCTAGGACTGTCATAGAAAAATTGGTCTGGTGGATCGAAAACTCGTTTAACCACGATGTTTCCGATATACAGTAATTTGAACCCGATAATTTCCTCAAAAACAGGCTGACTATTTTTCTTGTCTTCGCGTTAAGATTGGGTCGGTAGTCGCGCTTGCTGGATAGAGTATAGATCCCCTTACCGACACTACTAATTATTCCTTTCTGGCAGAGATCAAATATGCGCCAGCCGAAGGTAGCTTCTTTTAGATCAGGTTCGTACTCCTGATAGAAGCTAAAAAGCTCATGCCGAGTGAAGGTTTTACGGGCCTTAAATCTTTCTTTTATCGATTTTTCGTAGAAGTTCAGCATCTCCAAATCTCAGCCTATAATAGCAGATAGTGGCTACAAATGGAAATCAAAAGATAGCCACTTTGTAAGAATATTGGTTTAGTTTTGATTAGGCAAAGGCTGATGCTAAAATTCCTTTATAACGGGAAGGATCAATTACGATGCGGAGTTCGCGACGAAAAGCTAGGAACAAAAGGAAAAAGGCTCCGATTGGTCCGAGTCCCTATGAGGTAGTGAAAATGGAACTTCGACCGATGACAAACCCGCTTCAGCAACTCTCGGTCAAGGAGAGACGCGACGCATTTCGGGAAATCGGAAGAACTGCGAAGAAGGACTTCGAGGAGAAATTTCCTCAGCTCTTGGCCTGGTTCGATGAGTTTGATGCTCTGTATCTGCTTTCCTACTGCTGCCTCTATTTCCTTGCAGACTTCGAGGGGGTCGACCGTGAAGCCATCGACGGGCGACTCGATTTCTATCCCAACTATTTGGAGATACTTCAGGCCCTCGCATTGAGCAGGCCAAGGTCGATGTCAAACAAGCCGATGCTCGGCCGTGCAACCGAATTGCGCACTTTAATGAACGATGTCACAAGTGCATTTCAACTGAGGTCCTATGATTTACCAGAGGAAATTAGTGACATCGAAAACAGGAAGAGATTCGTGCTCTTTCTATTGCAGTCCGAAACTGCGGCAATACGTAACACGGCTTATTCACATCAATCGCGGGAGTACATTAAGAAACTCACCGCGAAGCTCCCAAGTGCTTTCGAGCAGATATATAGCATTGATTCCGATCAACTCATTGACGCGCTTTACGCTCTGGTCGATGAGGTCGAGGTAAAGCTCAACCTCCATCTTCACTCGCTGGCAAATTTCCGAAAGGAAAAGACCTGGCAGAAAGTTTGGGAAGTCTATGGCGAAGAATTCCCGATGGCTTCGAAGGACCCGACAAATTCATCGGAGGGCCGTAGGGTATGGGAGCTGGCGCGTGGAGACCTGGACGAGATGAAGAGCACGCTTCATCTTTACTCGGATCTGTTCTTACCGGCCGTCTTCGCCTTTACTCTTGATGAATTCGCCGAAATGTACGGCGACATCGCAAAGAAGGATGAATTGCGGATGGTTCTGGACGCATGGTCATATGGGTTCGGGGACTTGAGGGATGCCGATCCTGAGCATTTCATTCTGACAAATCCGGTGCTGAAGAGGCCGATCGTAAAGCTGCACAGCGACGTTTATTTCTTTCCTTTAACAAATATCATTGGCCATATTCTGCCCATGATGATGGAGACTCTTGTACGAAAAGCCGGCAAGAAGTCGATCGAGAAGTACAACAAAGCAAAGGCGGATCTACTGGAAAGCGAAACACATGAACAATTTAAGCAACGATTTCCAACGGCTCAGATCTTTCGAGGAAGCCAATGGACCGATGGCATCGAATCGAAAGTATTCGAGAACGATCTACTGATAATTATCGATCGTTTCGCCATCGTAGTTGAATGTAAGTCCGGAGCAGTAGATGCCTCCGCCCGAAGAGGTGGAGAATATCGTGTTGTCGATACCTTAAAGAACCTCGTTGTAGATGCCGCGGATCAAGCCGGTCGGTTCATAATGTATCTCTCAGAAAATCGCGGAATTCATAAGTTTGCCACGCGCCAGGATGTTATCAACGTCGTCGATAACTCGTTCGTTGAGCATTACGTTCCGTTGTCTATAACCCATGAAGATCTGGGCGCCGTTTCAGGCAATCTTCAGATGTGTGTGGAAGCCGGACTTATCGACAGCCCTCGGAACCCCCTGATCCCCTCGATGTCGATCCACGATCTGGAAGTGATCCTTACGGTTCTCGAAAACGAGGTGGAAGTCCTGCATTACTTGAAGCGCCGCGCTCAGTTGGAACGACAAGTTCGTTATTTGGGTGACGAGGGCGATCTGTTGGCGTTCTATCTTGATACCGGATTTAATCTAGGTGAGGCGGAGACTTCCGGAGGTTATTCGCTCAACTTGATGCCCAAATCGAAAGAGCTCGATCCATTTTTCACGGCCAGGGAACGAGGTATCGCCGTGGAAAAGCCGAGGCTACATCTCACAAAATGGTGGCGAGACACGATCGATTACATTATAGGAAGAAAAAAAGATTATTGGACTGAGATCGGATTCTTGCTTTTGAATGTACCGTTTGATGAGCAACGAGGGTTCGAAAGACAGTTTAATACGCTGTCTTCAAAGGTGAAATTTGGACTCACAAAAGAACGCCATAATTGGATCGCACTCGAGACGTTCCCAAAAGAACGAGCTTACCTAATCGCGGGCTTTCCGTATGCGACAAGAAACAGAACCGAGCGCACCGACATGATGAAACACATCCTGCAGAGCGTGAACAATCGGAAGCATTTTCAAGGTCTGCTGTGTATCGGGGCCTTTGTCCATAATCCGAAATATCCGTACGATGTTATCGCTTACACGGACGGAAAAACATTGGAGTGAAGTTTGAGAAATTTGACCTGAAAATAAGACATCCCACCTTTCGGAGCTTCGAAAAGAGCTTTCGGAAAAACCCACATTCTAATGGCTCAAGTGAGCAGGAAGAACATGTTACCGATAGAACTCAAGCCGATCGGCTTTAATAGTTGGGAAAAAGAGACGTGGGAGACTTACTGTTCGAGATTAAATCTCGAGGATGATGAGGCGCTCAGACAGTTCTTTCGACAAGCTGTGTACGATCATTTTGATCATTTCAATGACCGATATCCTGCTCTTGATCTGGACGATTATCGGCTTTCCCTATGTCAAATGACCGCTGCCGAAGCCATAACAAATATCAGATTTTTTGGAAATCGCGAGATGACGATGTGGTGTTCGCAGTATGATGAATTTGAACGAAAGAACCAAGATTATCCTGTATTTCGCTACATGCGTAAAAACGGGACAGCACCGTTTCCACCCGTGCTAATTGATGCACGCAAAATAGAGCACGACCACTATATTTACGGCAAACCACTTCACTTGATCGAGGGAACCCATCGCTTAAGCTATTTAACGCGTATGCTACAGCGAAGGCTTGTTCTCCCAAACAGCGTCCACGAATTCGTTGTACTGGAACCGAAAGAATAGCGGCTACTACGTCAATGACGAAGATAGCCAGCCCAGCTTTTTGCCAACTTACTGGCATGATCCAACAGTCGGGGCGACCGGAATCGGCGAATCAGCACCGTTGAGTGGGGTGGGCGGCTCCAGCATCCCCACGGCAGGCATGGCTCCGCCTGCAATTCCTCTGACGGAACCATAGAAGCCCGAGGCATTAAGCAGGATGCGGTCAAGCTGTTTCTCGCGCTCCTTCCAGATTTTGGTCATCTGGAGTTTTTCACGCGAATAGCCGTCCTGAATTGATTTAAAGCCTTCAAGGATACCTTCAAACTGCCCTTTGAATTCCTGGCTGGTGAGAAAGTCGTAAAGCATTTCGGCCTTGGTCTCCTTGCCCTGTTGGGTCTGGAAACGGGTATGAATGTCCATAAGGCTGTGCCGGAGCACCATTGACATGCTTCGGACCTGCCAGAAGGTGCAGATCCAGACTCCGCCTTGAAATACATAACCTTCGCAGCCGTTCGGCATTGCCTCGGTTACCAGCACCAGTACATCCGCCTTAACCGTCTGATTGTCTTCGCGAAGCTTCTTCAACCAATTCGCATCGAAGTTCTTTGTGCGCTTGCTTTCGTAGTAAATCTTCCCGCACTCTGCGCCGAATGGGGTTCTAACAGATTGAAGAGTGTCGGCGCCGCGTTGTCCCTTTTTTATCTCCGAAATCTCGTCGTGCGAGTACAATTCCCGTAGCACCTTTTCAAGCTCTAGCTCTTGAACTTCACCCTGAAGTTGCACCGAACCTTGATCCGCTTTTCGCTTCATCTCGGCCGCCAGTTCCTTCTGATCTTCCAATTGCTTTTCAAGCTCACGGAGCTTAAAGGTGAACTCCTCTTCAACACCTGTTCGAATCCGTGTTTTCTCAGCTTTCAGCAATTCGCTGAATTCGATTTCTTTCTCCAGACTGATTTCCTCGCGTAGTCCCTCTTGTTCTCTACGGAGGCGCTCGACTTCAGCTTTGGTGGTATTTAGCTCGCGTATCTGTTTTGTTTTCTCGTCTAGTTCCATCTTCATAGCCGCGAGTGCCGCCTCATTGTCCTTATCAACCCGAATTCGGATTGCACTCTCTAATTCCTTTTCCCTCTGGGCCACGCGGCCTTCGAATTCTTTTGTAAGTCGGCCTTCAACTTGGCGCGACAGAACCTCATTTACGTTAACGACTCCACCACATTGGGGGCAATTGATTATTTGTTCGCTCATACTCAGTTTCTCCTCTATTTTGATCTCGGCGACACTTATGCATCAGGTGTGCCACGCATATAAGTCCCTAAAAGACAGGGTCTGGACGGTATGGTGGGGTAGGTAGAAGAAGAAACGTTATGTGAATAAGAAGAAAACGTGTATATACGAAAAGCCGCTGAGGGGGCGGCTTTTCGCTTAGTTCATATCGCGACGAACAAAAGAGGATTGTTCGCCCGTAACGATGGAATGTGCTACTCACGTTCGAAGCCGTGATAGGTGAATTTCAAAGTGCGACTGTTTTCCGTAACTGTTCGAACGACATTATCAGGCACACCGGCTTCGGTTTCCGCCTCGATCTCAAGGGTGACCTTGACCTTAGCACCAACAAGCCCTGACAGATGCGATATGATCTCATCTCCAATTTGTCCTGCGTCCCGACCGACCCGGTGAGGATCGAGATCCACAGATCCGCGAAAGCGTCTTAGTATTGCGGAATCCGCACGCGGTCCTTCCGAAGTAGGCTGTGAATCTGTAGCTGCCCCGCTTCGGTAGTCTGGTTGGGTACTGGTACCCGTCGGCTGCGAAGTTAGAGGAGCTCCGATCAATTCTTGTTCCGCGTCAATTTGCTTTCGAGCGATATCCGGCTTGACCAAAACACATTCGGCCTCGGATCCGTCGAGTGAGACGTTACGCCCGGTTTGGAGATTTCGATACCGATTATTCTGCTCGTCGAAACTATCCGCGAGTGCAAACGTGTCTGTCGTCCAACTGAGCGATGCAACGCCTTTTCGGATAGCCTCCAAGAGAACGGATTGATCCGCGAGACGTGGTAAATAGATATACCTCGCAAAATGCTCGGACAGTTGCTTGACCAAAACGTGATTATCGGGCCAGAGCGGAATGCCATCCAATTCCATCCGAAGCCTCGTTGGAGCCAAACTTGTGATCAACAGTTCGTCGCTCTTGAGCTTTTTGCTTGCCCGTATCGCAAGAGCGTCTTGTCCCGACAAGCGAATTGCTTGCCATTCGAAAGCTGACTGCGGAGTATTCTGGACTGGAACAAGTAACCACTGATAGGTCTCGGAAATACGGGAAGTGACGGTTGCATCGGCTGCCTGTTTCTGAGTTTCTGCTTGTTTGACGAGGTTGGGAGCCAGGTCAAGTGATTTCTGATCGTTAATGATCGAATCCCAAGCCAGGAAATTACGCGCAGCTTCGTCCAGATCCTGAAGGCGGGCCTTGTCCGGAGCAAGGAATATCAAAGTGTTCCGGTACAACCGCGGAGCATTACCACGAAACTCGAGAATTGATTGCGCGGCTACCTGCGCGCTGTTGCCCTGTTCTTTCGAGTAAGCATGTTCTGTACTCAGTACCACCAGCCTTGTATCGAGATCATCGGGCACATCATTTCCCGTCGCCGGAAATGGGTGGATCTTTCGAAACTCGCCGCGTTCTCTTATGTCGATCTCCAGCCGCTTTCGTAGCTCAGCCAGAACTTTATCCGGCTCACGTTTTAGCTGCTCGCGACGGTCTTCAGCGAGTTTTGTGACCGTCGCTTGGGTCGAGTACCAATACCGCGTTCCATCCTGATAAAGATAAGTAGCCGATGCGGCGAGGCGGCGAAGAGCATCTCCGAAAATTGGTGCTGATTCACCGGGAGTTACGCAGCCAAGTTTCACCCGTCTCTCGTCCAATCCCTGATGTGCTCCACCTGATGTTGGTGCCGAACCCAAATAGATCGTTCGAGCAACTCGTCTCGCGGCATGTACTTTTCCTAAATTGGAAAAGTCATTATCAAGCTTCATCGGCAGGGAGTTTACGCCGTCAACGTCCTTTTCTATAATCGGTATCCAGTTATCCGAAAGATATCGCGTAAGCTCAAATCGAACCCGTTGGTCATCGATTGGGATCGTAGAAGGCATTATCATTGGGCTATGGTCGCCTTTCTCCCACAGGCTGTGAATGACAGCTGCCATCAAGCGCAGTACGCCCCGAGTTCGTTGAAATTTGGCAAGGGTGGACCAATCGCCGTAGAGCCGATCGAAAATCTCCGGATGTATCGGATACGATGCCTTGATCCGATTTTCATAATCTACTTGGCTGCACTCGGACGGAAACTCCTGTTTCTGCGTTCTATACAATTCGGAGAATGCCTGAGCAGTCACATCGCGATCTTTATAATGATCGGCGCTAAGCGGTTCGAACAGTCGGCGGCGAACGATCTCAAAGCCTTCCTCTGCCGTTGCGGGCCGCCATGAAGACTCGACTCGTCCTACGACATTTCTGAGTCGATCAAGGGCTTCACGGCCACGAATGCCTCCGACCTCAACATCATCAACCTGGGCATGCGGCGATCCGGACGTATCGGATGCAGGCAGCGAAATAACGAGAAGACAATTGCCGGCGAGTTTGGCCGATTCGGTTAAGGCCTGGGCGAACGAAAACTGTGTTTCAAATCCACCGGCCGGCAAATCGCTTTGGTCGTGGAGCTGTCTAGCATAAGCCACCCATTCATCGATGAGAATTAGACACGGACCGTATTCGACAAAAAGTTCACGAATGACATCGCCCGGGCTCGTCGCATTCTCATCGTCCTTTGCTATCCGATCAAAGGCCTTTTTGCCGCCTAGCTGATAAGCGAGTTCGCCCCATAGTGTCCTTACAACAGTCCCATCGGCTTTCGTGACCGGATTCCCGGGTGAGATCTTATTCCCGACCAAAACGACACGATTTGCCTTCGGGAGAGTTTTGATTCCGGCCTCTTTCATCACGTCGTCAATACCTACAAGGTCGGTTGTGGTCGCGCCCGAAAACAGGTGGTAGAGCGCAAGCATCGAGTGAGTCTTGCCGCCACCGAAATTAGTTTGAAGTTGTATGACCGGATCGCCGCCTTTTTTGTTCAGACGCTCCATAGCTCCCTTTAGAAGCATCTTCAGACTTTCCGTCAAATAGGTTCGTCGGAAGAACTCGACCGGATTGCGGTATTCATCTGAGCCTTGGCCTAAATGTACTTGCCACAGGTCCGCTGCGAATTCGGCCTGCTGGTACTGACCGCTGGCTACATCTTTATGAGGAGTGATCACATCACGCCAAGGCTTTACCGCACCAGTGGCGGCCGCTTCAATCAAAGAACCACCCGCCTTGCGCTTTTCGCCTCGAACCTGCTCGTCATAAATTAGGCGGCGAAGCTCCATCTTCATCTTTCTGACTTCTTCAGCTTCCGGCGCTGAGATAGAGGTCAGAAGCCGTTCGGCCGAATCTAGCGCTCGATCAGCATCGTCACCAGAGAATGCATTCTGATGGGCCCAGCGATTTCGAACTTCTATCAGTTCGTTGACCAAGCTTCGTTCCGCCTTGCCGAGAATCGATCGAAAAACTTCTCCCCAGTTACGATCCATCACGACAAGTTGAGCGGCTACATCATCGAGCGCCTTGCCGATACCCTTTAGACGGGTATCGTCCAAAGTGTTGGATATCGCCGACGCCCACTGATCGTTAAACTGTGCTTTCAGTTCGCGTTCGATAAACGGGGCGAGACCCACCTTTAGTATCTGCAACGCTTTGCCGACTCGTTCGTGATTCGTTAGTGCCATATTATCGGTCAGTTCACTACCTGATATTCATTCTGATCAAGTGTGGGATATCCTTACATTCCGGGAAGTATCTGTTCTGCGCCTCCGGTTGAAGTGGCCTGCTCTGCTGCCAATCTCACGATCTCGGGCCAGGATTGGACAAGCGCATTGTAGGACAATGCATCATTGGTACGCTTCTTTCGCTCGCAGATCGTGTAGAGCCGGTAGCACAGCTCGCGAGCGGTTTCTGCTTTGGCTCCGAGTTTCCTGACTATGCCAGCCGCAGCGATTTCGCCGTCCTTTTCGAGCACGCGGATCAGTTGATGCACCATGTCCCAGATGGTCAGTCGGCCGTCGGTATCTGGCGACCAGTTGTCTTCGAGTTCGGCAGGCCGGAAAAGACGGACCTTTCCTCCTTTTGCTTCGAGAATGGGACTTGTCTTCGGATCAGCCATTTCCGAGATAGAGGTGTTCTTGGCTTTAGAAAGCTGCTCGGCACGGCCGTATTCGCCGGGGTCGAAACCATTCTCCTCAAACCAAACAAGAGCCCAACGGGTATCGGCGTCGAAATCGCCCTCCTGTTCGGAGAGAACCTCATCGAGCGTTTGGTTTATCAGTGCCAATGCATCGCGGACGGTCAAGGGATTGCCCTCCGCGTCCAAAACCTTCTCGAATCTTGTATACACAGCCATTCCCGGCCCGATCGCCGATTGTGCAAGATCGACTGGTGCAATATTGCTTCTTTGGAGATGTCGAAGGGCGTCCGGGAGTTCGGACTTTAAAGCGTGGACTAGCTCGCGTCGAGTAACCGTTTTGGAGTCAGATGGTCGGGGCCGGCATACAATAACTATACTGGAGGAAAGCACGTTCGCATCTAGAGCAATTACTTTGTTGGCCAGTTCCGTTCGCATTGGCCAGGTTCCCCTAACCGCCAATCCGGCTCGAATCACTGCATCTAGAAACGTCTCCCAACCCGTCCGAGTTGTTCCTTCCTCGTCCCTTTCTTCCGATTGCTTAAAAGCATAGTAGATCGTAATAGGAAAGTTGCTGTGAGCATGGTCGGTGAGACGATTAAATGCCCGCGTCATTCCAGCTAGGAAAAAAGTTTCAGCCTCGTTTTTTCCACCGTGACGATAGGGCGTTGCGACCAGTTCTTCAGTCTTAGGTACGGTAAGCGTGCTGAACAATTCAGGGAATACAGTCCGCTGCGAATAACGTAACCAGACATAGAAAAAGTCCGATAAGTCGGCGTAGGCGATATTGTCGTAGTAGGGCGGGTCCGTCGAAATTACTTTATCAATGGAAATGTTTTGATTTCCCGCATCTGCTTGCAAAGCCACACCGATTGCCGGCCGACTGTCTCCAGTAGCTACAAGATTATCCGCGGAGTATTTGACTGCGTTCTTCCAGCAAATCGCAGAGTCACCCAGCGGGTTCGACTCCGGGAAGTCCCACGTCATCGGAATTGCCTGCCGCTTGAAAGTTTGCATAACCTGTTCTCCAGACGGCTTCCAAGTTGCGATAGTGCTGTTATAGTCGGCAAGTCGATCGATGGCGAAGGCTAAATAGACACCCACCGCGTCTGAATACGACGTGGTAGACGAATCTAAGTGACCTTCATCAATTAAACGAAACGATTTTGCATCATGATCAATTAGCGATCGAACCTCTTTCAGCAAATCCGACAGGGTCGTCAAAGCTACAAGTTGTCTCGCCGTGAAAAGGTCGGCCCACGTGAAGAAACCATATCCCCGACCACTCACCAGGTTGCTTGTATCGCGGTTTAGCAATTCTTCTGGCTTCCAGTTAGGTTCAGCGTCCGATGCGATCTTTTCTTGATCCCGAAAAGGCGGCAGGTAGACACGTCCTCGAGTGCCTTCGGCTACAATCGCCATTAACCGAGAACCCATTCTGCTGGCCATGCTTTCGGCCTTGATGTAAGGGTCGTTGATAACTGCCCCCGACATCAGGCATCGAAAATTTGCGCCCCGCGACATCTTCGTGCCAGTTTTGGCATTAGCATCCTCGGGTTTACCGAGTTTGACTCGAAAAAAATATGCCCCTTCCTCCACGACTGGCTCGACGTATGCTTCCTTGCCGGCCTTGCTGGACAGAATGAACGATGAAGCCAGTGGCACATCCACATCACGAAACGCTGGATTCGGACTCTTAACTGTCCGCGCCCAGATCCAGGCAATTATGGCTAGTTTCTTGCCAACGTATTGGTTGAGGTCCGAGCGGTCTTTCGCCATCTCCTCAGTTATCTCGACCTTAGGGTATAGGTGGCCGATGCGTTTCTCCGCCTGGTCGCGCATCCACTTGCCATAATAGCGGACATCTTCGGCAAGGCCTTCTGCACCTTTCCATATCCTTATAGCCTTTTCCGCGTCGCTCTTATTCCGCCATTCGGGATTGACGGGCGGCACTCCGGCGAATTTCGGCGGAATCTCGATCATTGCCTTGTTGATGAGTACCGCTACCGGATTCAGGTCAGAAGCATAAGCATCTAACCCGAGGCGCTGAGCCTCAAGCGGCAACGCCCCGCCACCTGCGAACGGATCATGAAACGCCGGCAGCTTATTTCGGTCAAAAAGCTCCTTAGCACGCGGATGATCCGCATTGTCCGCACAAGTTCGCCGCCAGCTCTGCCATATCTCGGCTCGCGCCTTATCGAGCACTGTCTCGTTCGTCGTATTTTCCCAGAGAACAAGTTCTTCTATGATCCTGAAGAGCCGGTCACGTTCCTGCTCGGCAAGAACATCGTTAAGCGTCGGTTCTGGTCCCAGATCGGGCGAATCGAGGCCGTGCGCATTAGCCTTATGCTTCGTCGCAGAAAGCTCCTCCCAAACCTTGTGCCGTTTCTTTACCTCGTTCTCTGCCCGGCGCCGCAGTTTATCGTCCATCTTTAACGTATCGACATATTCGGACGGGTCATCAACCATCTGCGAAAAAATCACCGCCCGCGCTGTCGCCAGCGGCCTTCTCGCCCACCACAGGTGTAGCCCTCTGGGATGAGCCCCAATGCCAGGCTGCTTCTCATGGGCCGACGCCTTGTTAATAGCATCCAGCGGCAACGCGACTTCAATCAGTTTCTTTCTTATTTTCACACCCATGAATAGTTATTCTTGCGGTTTCCGTAAGCTACCTAGCCTTATGAGTCGATAATTAAAATCCGGCATCTCCATATGTTCAAATAGAATTACTGTAGCCCGATATTTGCCTCCGGATCTTGGAGCTCAAGCTCTGTGGCCGCTTTGAGTCCCGTCACGCGCTTTATCTCCATCCAGAGGCGTTCCTGACGCCAATCCAAAAAATCCTCGTAGTTATCGGTCCAAAACGGCGAAGCCTCACCAGTTGGTAAGAAGTGCGATTCAAGAACCGAGTCTAAGGGAAATCCGGGGGTATCTCGGATGGCCTTCAAGTAGTCGGACGGCGCTCGATTACTGATCTTACGGTTAGTCACGGCGTCGATCAGAGTGCGATTAACGATACAGTCACGCTGACGAGCAATGTCAACACCTTTCACTTTCTGGAGAAAATCTGAAGGAAATATGTGGTGATCATCGATCGACTCTTCTTTCATAAGCTTTCCTGTAATGACGGCTTGCGTATGGAAGTCTCTCGCAGGGTTGCCGGCACCAAGAATCAGGCAGATCGTTCCACGGTAGATAGCACGCTGACGAGGTGTGACATCGCGCAGAGTTCTTGGATCAAAACGAAGTCCGCGTACCACGTCGGGTTCATCGCCGCCATTGAACCAGCGGAGGAGCTCAGTCAGGTCCTTTGCTGCCTGGCTATTCGGAGCGTTTTCGTATGCCTGTCCAAAAACTGAGCACCAGAACCATCGTTTGATCTTTTCACGATTCGCACCAGTCGCCGCCGTGTTGTCGGTACCGGAATCTGCGAGTACCGCTACTAGTGGCACTAACATTGTCGCGTAAGGCATCCATTTCGGAAGAGCGACGCCACAGTCATCGCGAAGGATCGTTAGGCCTTCCGCGAGTGCAGCGACTACTTTGTTCCACCACGTATTGAAATCGGCAACGGTAAGATTGAGGACATCACTTTTCTTACATGACGGGGCTGTTCGGCTCACTAGAGCTATCGCCTGAAGCAAGTAGTAAGGGTCCACATCGAATTCCGAGACAATTGGGTAGGTCTCGCGGGCACTTTCCCACTCTTCTCGAAGACGGATCCCATCTTTCCAGAATCTCGCCGTAAGAAGCTCGAACACCGTGAGTTTTACGCCCGTGCGATTGAGTGTTTCAAAGATCGTGCATAGAGCGTCGGCCGTGGTATTTTCGGCTAGCGTTACGACAGGAAATCTATAATCGTCAATCGTCTGTATCCATTTCTCTTCGACCTCGGTAAGTTCGTCTTCGAGCTTGATCCGCGCGTCGCTCTCCAGACGCCGAGCTACTTTCCTCACCCATTTACTGAATCCGCCGGCCCCATCTTTCAGAACACTCAGCGGAGCGATTAGCTCTTTGGCTTGCCCTTCCTCAGTCGCGTACTCATTTACCTTTTTAGTGGTAGTTCTCAGATGGAAGATCGACTCTTCGAAGTCATTTCCGGCCAACAGCTTCTTGAGGTCAAGGTAGTATCGATGATCACCGACTCCGAAGAACGCCTGGTACAAAGACGTTAGCCTTTGCTGGCCGTCAAGCACGAGGAATGTATGTGATTGACCATCGATCTTGGGCGCTCCCTCAAACTCGCGCGCGGCGAACACACGATACCGATCTCGCACACGCAGCAGACTTCCTGCGGGAAAGTTGTAAGCGATAGACACAATCAGTTCTTGCGTCGCAGCCGGATCCCAAACGAAGTCTCGTTGAAAATCCGGGAGCACCATATTTCGGCCATGGATATCGGCCAATAACTCTTTCAGTTCTCGGGGATTCGTATCTTCGAATATGCTCATATGCTGTCGGTTACTCTTTTCAGCGGCGGTCAATCACGTAAATGCCTCTCGCAAGTTTTTATCCAATCCTAACGATGCGATACGTCGCGGGCAGCAATGAAAGGATGCGATCGCGACGCATTTCATCTATCCTTTCCCCGGTAAGTTCTATCGGAGCGTCTTCGCTGTCCACAATTACCAATGAATAAAGATCTGGATGATTTCGAAGGAGTCCGAATACATCCGTGTCCACTTCCAAAGGCCTTTTCTCCAGGCAATGGTCTCTAACATGGTAGAACTTCACAATGGAGCCATTGCCTCGTCGTTGTTCCCATTGGAAGCCTATACCATCCTTATTTTTTGCGATCCAGCTCCCATTGCTGTGAAAAAATCTATCATCAGAATCTTTTCTAAATCCATTTTGTTCGGCGAATCGATCGATGAGGTTTCGCCGTTGAGGACGTTTTGATCGAGTCCTTTCCGGTGTCTCCTCGTCTTCGTCTTCATCGTCGTGGAACTCATTCCGATCGTCTTCATCAAAGTCGTCTGAATCAAACTCATCATCGGCTCCGTTGTCAAAATCGTCTTCCGATTCGTCTAGCGTATGCGGTTCTTCTGAAGCATCGTGATTAGTGTCTGCATCTGTCGATCTCGCGTCACCTTCTTCCATTTCCGCCGACTGTTTATCACGAGAGCCTTCCGAAAGAGACCTGCGATCTTGTATCGACTCATCAACAATTTCGGCTGAGGAATCGAGTTCAAAGTTTTCGTCCATGTATTCCGACACAAACTCTACATCCCTTTCGAGGCAAAGTTTTATCGCGTCTTCCAGATCAGCGATTCGAAACGCCTTACACAGTTCATTCGAAACGGCCTTGGCGATCTTGCCTGTCGGTTGGTCTTTTACATAGATTACGTCTCCTATCCACGCGACGTCCTCTTCAAAAGCCTCGCCTGCAGGCACACCCTCGATATAGGGCATAACCTGAATCTTTTTCTCGATCTTCCATTTCGTCTCGGCGAGGCGCTTTCCCAACTCTCGAATGCGAACCTGTTCAACCTTATCCTCAAGTTTGATTCGAGCGATATCCAGACCGAGTTGTGTGAGCCAGGGCTTGGCCTGGCTTTGACCGCTTTGGAAATTTGTCTTATAAAACTGGTTCTCAATAACTTCGGCGAGGCGTACAAGACGATTGAACGGCGGCGCATTCACTGTTTCCGCGTTGAGTTTTTGGAAATCTGCCGTCCTTTGTTTGATATTCGGAAACAGGTGAGAGTACTTAACCAGCGATTGCATCGAGACATAGTAGGAAAGGTCGTCCACCGGAACCCATTCTGCGTTTAGGTTCATCCAATGCTCGCACTCTTCCCATACCCTAATTGGGTGAGCGGCCAGAAGATTCTGAATGCGTTTTAATTCTTCCTTAGTCAATGGTTTGCCCGATGGCAACGTGCGCAGCCAGTTAATGGCCAGTTCAAGGGATGGTCTTTCTGCAACACCAACCTTCGTCCAAAGCATCAAATTGCGAAGCGAGGAACGAATGATCTCGGCGCCGGGAGCGTCATGCTCGTCAGCATTGAGGAAAACACCTGCACTTGTTTCCCATATTCCATTTTCGGTGAGGATCAATCGCTCATTAGCAAACGCGTTTCGAATTTCGTCAGCGTCTTCTGTTGAGCAGTGGTCGAAAAGAACATCTAGTCTCCCGTACCATTTTTCGACTTCGGATACAGGAGGCGAAGTACTCGTCGCCAATGATCGAAGGCTTGCAAGTATCTTTGCCGGACCTGTTGGGGAAGTTCCGACTCCTAGAAGATCAAGAAGTGGAGTGTACCTTTCGACATCAAAGCGCTTGTCAACAAATAGTTCGACATCCAAAAGCGGTTCGGTAGCTGTCGTTCGCCTCAAAAGCTCATCTGGTCGTCGGGAACTGCCGTGGGTATCTTGAAGGCAGGGTAGCTTCCTCAACTTTAATATCCATGACGGAAGCGGGTCCGGGGATAAATATAATCTCTGTCGTGATCCCGTCGTCGCAATCTGGAGAATTGAGCAGCTCGAATGTCCTTCAACCAATCTTTTAGATTCGATGAATAGCTGCTCCGTAAGCCTACGCCAAAGGTCTTGCTGACTCTTCGCTAGGTTGTTCCAATGCCTCCAATGGCGATCCTCAAAATCCCAGTCTTGGATTACGAAATCATTTGTTACGTAAGGGAACCCGGAGAAACGGCCTGCACCACGCTTTTGAATTTCAGATTGTATTTGTTCCCGGCCATACACGCGCTGCTCGGAACGCTTTAGAGGGAGCATTTGTAGCAGTTGGGATTTTCCAGATCGAACCCAAGCATTCCATTCAACTTCCGTGCAAGATGTAAAGCTTTTTTGATAATCGGAGTGAAGAAGATTCTCCTCCAACCACTCGGGATCTATCACAGTTTCGAGAAGGCCGTTGGGATCGATCAGAACAATGTCTCTGACGTTCAGATCATTTGAAACATATTTAAACGATTCGCCTGCCTCGACATCAAGAGCGGCCGCAATGTGAGCCAATCGGATGCACTCCGCTAACTCAATCTCGTCCCTATCAAAAAAGGCACTCGCTACTCGTTCGATTATTTCGTCATCGTCGTTTCCTTCCGATAAGGAGAAAGCATTCAGGATATCGTAAGCCTTTGCAGCCTCATCGGATTTTTGGTTGCGGCTGTTTTCAATAAACCGAAGCCAACCTTGATCCAACACGGATAAGTAGGTAGAAAGAAACTTCCAATCATCGTCGGACCTTAGGCCTTTCTTGCCCTTTAGACGCACAATTTCTTCAGCCGAATACAAGACCTCGCTTCCGCTTACAGGAAAAATGCGCACCTGTGGATTAGTTATCCAAGTCCTTCGATCTATCTTGGAACTCATGTAGCTCCAAAGTTTCAGTAACCGTTCCCAAGAGTCCGGCTTTGGAAGGTGATTTCTAACCAATGCTGCCGTCACGACATCCTGAGAGATCGAATCGAGTAGACTCCAATTGCTTAATGTTTTCCGGGCGTTTGATGGAACGTAACTGCAGAATGGCGGGCGCTTTTTGCTATCAAAAAAGTCCGTACAACGCTGTGCGGGCCACACTTCCGCTAGAGTTCGAGGAACCACTACCGCACCTTGTTTTTCCGTGAGAAGACCGTCTTCGGTCAATAAGATCTTCCTGTTGCTTATGGCGTCCTCAAAAGCCAGCTCAACTTCGGTTCCACAGGTGCCCTCCAAGGATTCGTCATCTCGGTTAACATCTGGAAAGATGTGATAGGCTTCGGCTTTTTCCTGATTGGTGAGTGTTTCGCTTTGCAGCCAGGCAAGTAATGTTTCTGCCGCCAAATCTCCTACGCGCTTTAGAAGCCATCTATTTGTAGGTGATGTCTCTGGGTCTTTGATTTTTAGGCGAGCTGGGTCCTGGATAAACGGAGCATTTATTGCAAATGGCAGTTGAGTTTCGACACCAGTCGGAAGAACCACGAAGAGGCGGCCTTTTGATCCCAAGACCACTTCAACCCTTGAAGGTGGGAAATCAAGATCCTTCTGGTCGCTTAGCAAACGCTCTTGAGAGATCTCCTCGAGAGCATCCGGTGGAAATTCTTGTTCAGAGGATCTGACCAAAAGGAATCTATCATCACGACCATCCAGTGACATCCATTCAGAATTATCAACTGGACCAGTACCGCCTGACGTCCAATTAATATTCGTATCGAGAATTCTCAGACTTCGAAGACTCCTAAAAAACAATAACGAGACTGGACTCTTCTTCCATTCCGTCAAGTTCTTTTCTATTTCTTTGAGTCGATGCTGATCCTCAACTCGGACCCGAATCTGTGTCTTGGTGTGTTGGACGTTAGAGTTAAACCATTGCGGTTCCGTAAATCTTTTTCTGAAAAACCTTACGGAAAGAGTTGGGGTCAAAAGCTCTACTCCGTCACCAAGACTAAAGACACTCTTAAACCCAACTCCTCGAAATCCGATCGTATGAAGTGCGCGCTTATTTGAGTAGCCAAATCGGCAAAGTGAACGAAAATGTTCCTCAATAAAATCGTCACCATTGTGCGTAAAGACAAATACACCTTGAGGATCAATTTCGACGGTCGCCTCAGTCGCGTTTGCGTCATCTGCATTCTGCAGAAGTTCCGACAGAACATGACGAGGACTTTGAACCTGTTTGAATAACTGATGCCAGGGACCAGCCAATTCAGGTTTATTTTCAAGCTGACTCCATAGGTGAGAGGCGTCTGCTTGTATCCTTTCAAAGTAATCAGGTTTCGTCATGGGCAAAATGATCGTGAAGAAATTACGGTCCGATTAGCGGCAAAAGTCTTGACGAACAAAATAGAAATTGGTCCTTTGCTACTCCGGAGGTTTACCGCGAGCTATGAGCTCTGAAAAATTGTAATTAACGCTCGTGACCCCAAAATCTGGCTCCTTCCTAAATGGTTCACGTACGTAATGAATTTTATGGGAGTCTCCTTCAAGAAACTCGACGATGGCCAAGATAAAATCGCTTGGTTTATTCAATGAATACAAGATCTCGTTCTTAGTTACCGTTATCGTATCGGCCCTTGAGGTGCGTCCTTTTACTTCGAGAAAACGCAGTTTGCCTGTATTGGGAATGCGGCTTTCGATGTCGTACCCGAGCTTTTCGTGCTCACGGTCCACTGGTTCAAATCCAAGTTCACGTTCTACAGCCATTACGATCTCTCTTGCTCTGGCCCCTGCTGCTTGTGTATCAATATCAACAGCCTCCCTCTGATTGGCTACTCCGGCCATTTCGTTGATTAACCCAACGGGGACAACAAGTAGTCCGCCAAGAACGACCGGCGGTAGGGGAGATATCTGACGTTCCAAGGCGAGATCGTCGAGCCGTTTTTCTAATCGCCCCTGAAGGATCTCAGCGCGTTTACGTGCCTCTGAGGAATTTAGTCGGGCATTAGGCTTACCGACCTGTTCCTGATGCCGCAACTGCTCAGCCCTGTGATCCCAATGATTTATCTCTTTGGTAAGACGGTCTTTTACCGCGGCCTCGGTTTTATCAATCAACTCTAACTTAGGCTTTTTGACTTCTTCCAGATGTTCCGGAACGACGGCCGAGATCGCGTGTGCCTGAGCGGCTTTCTCCAGGTCGCGGGTGATCCATTTGCATTCGGGACGTTCAAATATTGCTTCGATCGTTGGTTCGGCTTCTTTAAGCGGACGGTAGTCAAGATACGGTGCGTAATGCAGATGCCGAGCTTTACCTTCGGCGCCAATTTCGACGTACAGCATCCGCTTTGAGATCACTCGGCGTTCACCTGAGCGAGTCAGGCTGGCATCCTGAATAGCATGCTCTAAAAAGAAAATAACGCGAGGTGATGTGCCCGGGTCTTTGTCATCCACCAAGACAGCGCCGCGACGCAGCAGATCCCGATCGCGCTCTATGGTCAAATCTATCGTAGAATCTAGAAGCGGGTGCCCAGGACATACAAATGCCGCAGGAGCGTGACCATGTGATGAGATCAGGGATTTTTCGAACGTAATACGCTCGTATCGGGGCTGCACCGGCTCACCGATTCCGATCAATCTGTCGCGGTGCCGGATCGGCGATGGAACCTGTGTCACTTCAAATCTTCGGGCCTCTCTTTGCTTAACGGAGCCCCCGAGTCGTTTGAAAGCTTCAAGGAAAAATGACTCGATATAATGAGGCTGAAGTCTTCGTGCTTCGGCCCTCTCCATGTCTTCTCTGATACGATTGACACGGCTCACGTCCATCGTGTCCTGAGCTAGGGCGCGTTCATCGATAAGATTTCTGATCTGTTCCGCATTGAACGCAGATTCGACCGCTTGGGAAAGTCGCGCCCTGACGTCTTCTTGTTCGCCGTACCGAATAGCCC
>MTBK01208870.1_pt1 | contig 32624 bp, 25 predicted proteins | sample 1535981 | NCBI WGS metagenome assembly MTBK01 (sample SAMN06109225, study PRJNA356200) | anaerobic digester metagenome | isolation source: biogas reactors fed with pig manure or primary and secondary sludge | place: Spain | collected 2016-06-30
TACAAAAAAAACTAAATAAGCAACAACTTCTTGTAAAAATATCAGGCCACTAAAGCCTTGCTACATCAGGCTACAATGGCCTTTTTTATCAAGACAACTGCAAAAGTTAAGGTATATCAGAAATATCAGCATTGGGAAAATGAAACCGATAAAAATGAGCCGGGAGATCCGTCCCCGTGGCTCAGGGGTTAGGGGCGGGGTTGGTGGGTCCAGCCGGTGGTGAAGGCGCGGCGGTTGATCGTCAGGTGGCGCGGGGGAATCTGCTCTGCGAGGGCCTTTTGCCAGGTTTCCTCGGGAAAGGGGAGCAGCCGTGCCAGGATGCCCACAAGGAGCACGTTGGCGGTGCGCGGCTGGGAGCAGACCGGCTCCAGTTTCATCGCTTCCACGGGGATTACCCGCCCGGCGCTGTTTTTAAGCGTTTCGACGGCCCCTTCCGGGTAGTCGCAGGCGCCTGTGAGGACAGGCAGCGGTTTGATCTCCTGACAGTTGACGATGACCGTTCCCGCAGGTGAGAGCCAGGGGAGGAAGCGCAGCGCTTCCAGCGTCTCGAAGGCGAGCAAAAAATCGGCTTCTCCTTGAGGCACCAGAGGAGCGCGGACCTCGCCGGCGATGCGCACATGGATGACAACGCTGCCGCCGCGCTGGGCCATGCCGTGCGTCTCCGCTGTTTTGACATCATATCCTTCCGCCTGGGCTGCTGCGGCGATGATCCGGCCGGTGAGGAGGGTGCCCTGCCCGCCGACGCCAGCGATGAGCAGATCTATCCTGTCAATCTTCGCCACCTTCTTTCGCGGAGAATCCGGTGATTGCTTTGCGGCGGCAGACCTGGACGCAGAGCCCGCAGCCGGTGCAGATGGAGCCATCGATAAGGGCGCTCTCCCCGGAGCGGCTCAAAGCCGGGCAGCCGAGCTCGAGGCAGAGGCCGCAGTCGTTGCATCTGTGCGGATCCACCGTCAGGGGTGCAGCCGGCGCCCTCTCCAGCAGAGTGCAGGGTCGTTCGGTGATAATAACGGAGAGCTCCCCGGCGTTCAGCTCCGCCTTGAGCAGCGCTTCCAGCTCCCGCAGCTGCAGGGGATCGGCGGTGAAGACGCGCCTTACTCCGATGGCGCGGCAGAGCGGCTCCAGCTCGACGGGCGGGCGCTCCATCCCCTGCAGGGTCACCCCGGTGCCGGGATGATCCTGATGGCCGGTCATGGCGGTGGTGCGGTTGTCGAGGATGAGCACCGTGGTCTTGCTGCCGCTGTAGACCAGGTCGATGAGCGCCGTTATTCCCGAATGAAAGAAGGTGGAATCGCCGATCACCGCCACCGTCTTTCCGGCGGCAGCGGGGTCGGCCCGCTCCATGCCGGCGGCGATGCCGAGGCCCGAGCCCATGCAGATGCAGGTGTCGAGCGCTTCCAGGGGGGGGAGGGCTCCCAGGGTGTAGCAGCCGATATCGCCGGGGACGGTCACCTTGAGTCTCTTCAGCACGTAGAAGACGCCGCGGTGCGGGCAGCCCGGGCAGAGGAGCGGCGGGCGGGGGGGCAGCTCTTCAGCGCAGAGCGGTTCTGTCCCGGCAGCTTCATCGCCGGCCACTTGCTCCCGCAGGAGCGGGACAGCGAGTTCTCCTGCCGCCGGGAGCAGCTCTTTCCCCCTTACGGGCACGCCTGGTTGCAGCGCCCGGATCTGCTCCTCAAGAAAAGGATCGAGCTCCTCGACGACGATGAGCTCCTCCACCGAGGCGGCAAAATCAAGGATCAGCTTCTCCGGGAGAGGGTGGCTGAAGCCGAGCTTGAGCACGGGAGCCTCCGGCAGCGCCTCCTTGACATACTGGTAGGCCATCCCCGAGCAGATGACGCCGCGCCGGGAGCGGCCCTCTTCAATTTGGTTCAAAGGCGAGCTCTCCGCCTCCCGCCGCAGCGCCTCCAGTCTTTTGTCCACCAGGGGGCGCCGCTGCCGGGCAAAGGCGGGGAGCATGACATACTTGGCCGGGTTTTTCTGAAAGGGGATGCGCTCTTGCTCCCGCCGCTCGCCGGTTTTGACGAGGCTGCGCGAATGGGAGATCCGCGTCGTCGTGCGCAGCAGCACCGGGGTGTCGAAACGCTCGCTCAGCTCCAGCGCGGCGGAAACAAAATTGAGGGCTTCCTGGCTGTCCGCCGGCTCCAGCAGGGGGATCTTGGCCAGGCGGGCGTAATGGCGGTTGTCCTGCTCATTCTGGGAGCTGTGCATCCCGGGGTCGTCGGTGCTGACGAGCACCAGCCCGCCCCCGACGCCGGTGTACGACAGGGTCAGCAGGGGATCGGCGGCGACATTGACGCCGACATGTTTCATCGCCACCAGCACCCGCGCCCCGGCCAGGGAGGCGCCGATGCCCACCTCCAGGGCGACCTTCTCGTTGGGCGCCCAGTCGGCGCGCACTCCGGGGTAGCGCGAGAGCTGCTCCAGAATCTCCGTGGAAGGGGTTCCCGGATAAGCCGTCGCCACGGTGACGCCGGCTTCGTAGGCGCCGCGGGCGATGGCTTCATTTCCTGACATGAGCTTTCTCGAAGTTGCCGTCACTTAAATCTTCCTTCTGATCTGTGATTATTGCTGCTGCTGAGTTCGGGGGGCCCTTTTCGAGAAGGCCTCCCCGGAGCTGTTAAAGCGAATAGAGCCGCTCGCTGCTGATGACCGAGATATTGTTCTCCCGCAGCACCTGCAGAGCCGCTTCGATATTTTCCACCCGGACCAGAATGAGGGCGTCTGCAGTCCTTTTCTGGACGAAGGCATAAAGGTATTCGATATTGATCCCCGCCTCCTGTAGAGGGGTGAGCGCCCGGGCCAGCCCCCCCGGGGTGTCGGGAACCTCCAGCGCGATGACCTCGGTAACGGAAGCCATGAACCCTTTTTCGCGAAGAACGCTACAGGCCTCGTCGGGCCGGTCCACGATGAGGCGCAGGATTCCGAAATCAGAGGTGTCGGCGATGGAGAGGGCGCGGACATTGATCCCCGCCTCACCGAGGACCTCGGAGACGCGGATCATCCGCCCGCATTTATTCTCTAAAAATATGGAGATCTGCTTTACCACCATTAGTAAAAGCCTCCTTCGTACCGCTTGGCCGCTTCCGGCGGGGGTTGCTCCCCGGCTAACGCTGCGGCCGCCGGTCGATGACCCGCTGCGCTTTTCCTTCGCTGCGGGGAATTGTCTTCGGTTCGACGAGCTTGACCCTAGCGCTGATCCCCAAAAGGCTGGAGATCTCCTCGCGGATGAGCTTCTCCAGCCCTTCCAGCCCCTTAACCTTATCCGAAAACATCTGCTCGGTCAGCTCCACCCTGATCTCGAGGGTGTCGAGGGCTCCTTCGCGGTCGACGACGAGCTGGTAATGCGGCTCCGTCTCACCGATATCGAGCAAAACGCTTTCGACCTGCGAGGGGAAGACATTGACCCCGCGGATAATGAGCATATCGTCGGTGCGCCCGCTGACTTTGGCGATGCGCAGGTGAGTCCGCCCGCAGGAGCAGGGCCGGCGCGTCAGGGAGGTGATGTCGCGGGTCCGGTAGCGGATCACCGGCAGCGCCTCCTTGGTGATGGTGGTGATGACCAGCTCGCCGGCGGTGCCCTCGGGGAGGACCTCGCCGCTGACGGGGTCGATGATCTCGGCGATAAAGTGATCCTCCGGCAGGTGCAGCCCCTCCTTCGCGGAGCACTCATAGGCCACCCCCGGTCCCATCACCTCGCTGAGCCCGTAGATGTCGAAAGCGCTGATTTGCAGCTTCTCTTCAATGATTTTGCGCATATTGTCCGACCACGGCTCGGCTCCGAAAAGGCCGGAGCTCAGCGCGAGCTCCCCGGGATCGATCTGCATCTCGATCATGGCGTCGGCGATATTGAGGGCATATGAGGGGGTGCAGGCGAGCAGAGTGGTTCCCAGATCCTTCATCATCCGCACCTGGCGCTTGGTCTGCCCTCCCGAGACCGGCACCACCGTCGCCCCGATTTTCTCCGCCCCGTAGTGCACGCCCAACCCTCCGGTGAAGAGGCCGTAGCCGTAGGCGATATGGACCACGGAATCGCGGCCCGCCCCGGCTCCGGCCAGCGCCCGCGCAGCCAGCTCGGCCCAGACTTCCAGATCGTTCCGGGTATAGCCGACGACCGTGGGCTGGCCGGTGGTCCCCGAAGAGGAGTGCAGCCGCACCACTTCATTGAGACCGTTTGTAAACAGGCCGTAGGGATAGTTTTCCCGCAGATCGTCTTTCACCGTGAACGGGAGCTTGGCCAGATCCTCCAGGGAGCGAATATCGCCCGGCTCCACCCCTGTGTCGCGGTAGACCTGCTGGTAATAGGGAACCAGCTGATAAACCGCCTCGAGGGTCTGTTTCAGCCGCAGAAACTGCAGCCGGCTCAGCTGCTCACGGGGTATGCTTTCACACCTTTGATTCCACATCTTTTTCCCCCCGCTATAACTTAAATTATCAGATCCGAACAGTACAGTTCAAGACAAAGGCAAATTTTCCTGCCGCCGGGCCGTCATAATTTGCGAAAGGGGAGCAGCGGCCTGCCGTTCCCGGTATGAAATGAGCGGCGCGGGGCAAAAGAATAGGAGCGGACAGCGGGGTTGCCTTTTGCGGTCCCGCCTGAGGAGGAGTTGAGCTGAGCACAGTTTTGACCGTTTTCCCGGAGATGGCGGCGGTGGAGGGGGCTGTCGGCGAGGCGCTGGCGCCGCTGCCCGACCGCCTTCAAGAGCTGCTCCGCCCCCTGGTGGGGAGCGGCGGTAAGATGCTGCGGCCGCGGCTGCTCATCGCCTCCGCCGTGCTGACTGGGGGAGACGAGGCGAAGAAGAGGAAAGCGCTCTACCGCGCTGCCGCCGCCGTGGAGATGATCCACGGCGCCTCTCTGGTCCACGACGATATCATCGACGAGGCCGCCTTGAGAAGGGGGCATCCCGCCCTGCACCTGCTCCGGGGGCGCCGGGCGGCGGTGCTGGCGGGCGATCTGCTGCTGGCCCGCGCCTTTGCCCTTCTGAGCGAACCGGGGGAGAGAGCGGAGCTGCTCAAGCTGCTGGGCCGCAGCGTGGCCCTGCTCTGCCGCGGCGAGCTCTGCCAGATGACCTCGCGCCGCCGCTGGGAGCTCGGCAGGCGGCAGTACTACCGGATCATTTACCTGAAGACCGCCCAGTTCATCGCCTCCTGCTGTGAAGCCGGCGCTCTTGTCGCCGGAGCCCCGGAAGCAGAGCGGCGGGCGCTGCGCCAATATGGCGCCAATCTGGGGCTGGCCTTCCAGCTGGTCGACGATTATGCCGACTACGCCGACTCCCCCTATCAGGGGGGCAAACCGGCGGGCGGCGACTTAAAGCAGGGGCTGGCCACCCTGCCGCTGATCCACCTCCTCGAGACGAGGCCCTCCTGCCTGCAGGCGCTGCGCGCCGCTCCCGCAGAGCTGCCGCCGGAACTGCGGGAGGCTCTCCGCAGGGCCGCCGTTGAAAACGGCTCCCTCGACCATACCCGCGCCGCCGCCCTCAGCCGACAGGAGCAGGCGCTCCGGGCGCTCCGCCACTTCCCTGATTCTGCCGCCCGCCGGGACCTTGCCGCGATCGCCAAGGCGGTAACGGGCCGTTTTTCGGCAATTTTCCGCGGTTAGATTTGACGTAAGGGCTCTCTTTTTAATATAATCAAAGTATGATCAATAAAGATATTTCACCCAATTTGAAAAAGGGCACCTTCACCAGTTATTTCCGGCGCAAGCAGATTATCGAGGTGGCCGCAAAAACGATCGCCAAGCAGGGCTTTAACAACACCTCCCTTGAGGATATCGCCGCCAATGCCGGGGTCAGCAAGGGGGTCATCTCGTATCATTTTGCCAACAAGTACAACCTGATCCGGGATATGACCGCCACGCTCATGCAGCAGATGAATCAATTTATCAAAGAGCGGGTCGCTGAGAGCGAAACAAACACTGAAAAATTGCACAACTATATCAGGGCGAGCATCGAATTTTTTTATGAAAAACGGGATCATTTCCTCGTGATCATGGATGTGGGGATCAACCACAGCGCCCGGGAGGAGAGCAACCCGTTCAGCCCCTTTTCCTATCGCCTCTGCCGCCATGAAATTTCGGAGATTATTCTGGCCGGCCAAAAAAAAGGCGAATTCAAAGTGCTGCCGGTGGAACCGCTAGCCTCCAACATACAGGCCACCATCGATGGCTTGGGCATACAGTACATCTTTACCAGCGACAGAAAGCACCTTCTCGAGTGCCAGAAACAGATGTTGGCGTTGGTGGATCTCGCTCTTTGTAACGAAAAAACTTAAAGAAGATACCCTTTCTGGTGCCGCCGAAAGGGTATCTCCCTGTCAAAGTTGCGCCGCTCCCGCGGCCCTAGGCCCAACCGCCCGCCGCGTTCCCTGCCCCCGGCGGGCCTCAGTTAACCGGTGCCTCCAGGCGGAAAAGGCGATCGCCTTCCCGGACTTTTTCTATTACTTTCAAACCGACCAGATCGCCAGATTTGGCCGAAGTGATACTCTCATGTTCCACCTGCATCGAGCCGATCTTCTGGGTAAATTCTGTCTTCGGCCCGACGATGGTGACCTCTTCTCCAACGTTCAGCGAAGCGGACAGCTCAATTATGGCCACGGAGATTTTATTGTAAAAATGCTTGACGTGGCCGATCTCTTCCCGGGACATGACCGCACACCCCCTTCCTGTAATTGATCTTCTATTTTTACTATTCGACAGGTGCTTTTGTTAACCTTCAGCAAATAAAAAAACCGCCGCCCTCAGGCGGGCCGGCTCTCTTTCGCCCCGCCGGTGCATGATTGCCGCTTGACCTGGGAAAATTATTGATCATGGAAGGGGGTGAATATACTATGGAACAGATCAGACCGCTGTTGATCAAGTTCATTTATATCGCTGCGATCACGATGATCTTCCTCAGCTATCTCCTTATCCCGGCGGTGTCCCTGGGCAGCTCCTTAATTATTGCTCTTGCGGTGACGGTGGTGCTCTTCTTTGTCGGTGATCAGTACCTGCTAACACGCCTGGGCGCACTCCCTACGGCGATCGTCAATTTCATTGTCGCCGCCGTGGTTCTGGCGCTGGGGGGCTCATTTCTGCGCCGCCCCGTCGGTGCCGGCGTTATTCTTGCCACTGCCGCTGTTATCGGGGTGGCTGAGTGGATCTATTTCCGCTATATCCGCAGCGAGATCGGCGCCCTCGGCGAAGGGGAGGAGATCCTCTCTGCACCCGAGTTTTTAGGCGAAGAGGGGGTGCTGCCGGAGGGCGGTGAAGGGGAACAGGCTCCGGGGCCGGAGCAGAGTGACGGGCCGGAGCAGTAAAGCGGCCGCAAAGAACCGGTTGCAATAGCCGCACTGCCGATGCTGTGCGGCTATTGTCCTGCTACGGCGGTGAACGAAACAGGGCGGGGCCGGCAGATGCGCTCTCAAAAATATTTTGCGGAAGGGTGAACAGAAGTTGAGGGGAAGGAGCGTTTTGGAGGAACAACCGGTCCAAGCAAAGAGCGGCAGCCCCGACCGCTCCCTGATCCGCTTTCTCACCGTGGTGCTGCCGCAGGTGTCCCGGGAGCTGCGCCGGTGGGAGCGGTACACCGTCTCCGCCGAGTGGCCGCTGATGCAGCAGGCTTCGGCCAGCCTTTCCCGGAAGCGTTTTCACGCTCAGGGCGGCAGCTTCTACGCCCTCTACAACTTCAACCCGCTGTACGAAAAAAAGTTGATCCGCCTCATCGTCGCCCTGCAGACAATCAGCGACTATCTCGACAATCTCTGCGATCGCGGAGGGATCTACAGCGAGGCCGCCTTCCGCTACCTTCATCAGGCCCTGCCGGCGGCGCTGAGCAGCGCTCCCGTAGGGGAGAAGGATTACTACCGCTTTTACCCCTCCAGATGCGACGGCGGCTACCTCAAAGCGCTCGTCGCCGCCTGCCGCGAATGCACCGGCACCCTGCCCGGCTATGCGGCGGTGGAGCCGGAGATGTTGCGGCTGGCCTCGCTCTACAGCGATCTCCAGGTTTACAAGCATCTCCATCCGCACGTGCGCCGCAGCCGCCTGAAGCGCTGGTTTCGGGAGAAGGCTGCCCCCGCCTGCCCGCCGCTCCACTGGTGGGAATACGCCGCCGCCTGCGGCTCGACTCTGGGACTCTTTGTTCTCTGCGGCCTGGCCACTTCCCCCCGGGCGGCGCCGCAGGAGGCGCAGCGACTGGTTCGCGCCTATTTCCCCTGGGTTTGCGGACTGCATATTCTGTTGGATTACTGGATCGATCAGGAGGAGGATCTCCGGGAGGGGGAGCTGAACTTTGTGGCCTGTTACCGCTCTCCGGCGCTGGCGGCGGAAAGGATCGCCCTCTTCCTCAGAAAGGCCCTCGGGCAGGTCTCGGAGCTGCCGCACGCCTCCTTCCACCGCACCGTGGTCCAGGGGCTGCTGGCGGTCTATCTCTCCGATCCCAAAGTGAGGGCGCAGCAGCTGCAGAAGAGCGCAGCAATGCTGCTGCGGGCCGGCGGCGCCGGTGCCTCCTATTTCCATCGCCTCTGTCTGCTGCTGCGCCGGTTCAAGGTGCTCTGAGCAGAGGGCCAATGAAAAAGCGGGCCGGGAGCAGCTGCCCCCGGCCCGCTGAACGGCTTGACTTTAGCCTCTTTTCTCTTTGATGTATGCCGAAATTTTGCTCCTCATCGAATCCGGTATGGGCAGGGTGTTGCGCTTAGAATAATCGATAAAGACATAGACTAATTTTCCTTCGGCGATGAGGGTCTCTCCTTTGTACAGGGAGCCGTAGATGGTCATGCTGCTCCGGCCGAGATCGATATCGGTGAAATGGATATCGACCACATCATCGAAGAAGCACTGTGCCTTGTAGTCAAAGGCTACGTGGGCGATTACCGCATCGATATCCTCTTCCAGAAAGGTCCGCCAGTCGATCCCGAGGGTATCGGTAAACTCAGGAAGAGCGATGGAATCAAACCACTTAATGTAGTTCGTAAAATAGACCGCCCGCGACAAATCGGTATCATAATATCTGATTTTTACAGGAACAGAAAACAGAGACTCCTCCATAAAATGACGCCTCCCACTTATGTTTTATGAACAAGTTCTCTGTTTTATCTCAAAATCCTCTATAAATGATGGCACAGCAGAAAATAAGCAGGGCTCAGAATCTGCCCGGCCGCCTCAGCTCGCCACACGGTGGCTGCTCTCACCTGCCTGTTTGCCTAGAGATGCGGGTCAATCTTGCCGGCCAGCATCGCTTTGGGCATCGCCCCGGAAATGTGGTCCACCAGCCGGCCTTCCTTGAACAGAAGCATCGCCGGGATGGCCATGATCTGGTACTGTCCGGCCAGCTCGGGATTTTCATCCACATTGACCCGGAAAATCTTCAGGCGCCCTTCGTATTCGGCCGCCATCTCTTCCAAAACCGGTTCGATCATCTTACAGGGGCCGCACCAGGGCGCCCAAAAATCGACCAGAACAGGCAACTGCTCCTCGATGACCTGCTTTTTAAATTCAGTTTCACCAATTGCTGGAACCTCAGCCATGATCTCACCTCGCAATTTATTACTCCGGACTAGCTTGTACCCTTGTCCAGCATTCTATAACAATTTAATTTGGGGATCAACAGTTTTCCAGCGAACGGCAGCACCGGTAAAGAATTTGCTGTGTTCCCCCTTCGCCGCTTCAGCAGGGGAACAAGATAAAAGTAATTCAGAAAATAGAGTAAAGAGACTATTGACGGAATCATACTGATCAGATAATATATACCCACTAGTTAAAATATTGATCAAACAGTTAATAGTTTGACTGGATGGTCAAACACAGTCGGTTTCGCCCGGGGCAATGGTCAACCGTTACCAAACGTCTGATCAAAAATACCGAACAGGGAGGGGAAAGTATGGAGTTTCGCGATCTTACATTTACCAGGGAAGGGCCTGTGGGCTTGATCACTTTGAACCGTCCCGCAGTGCTCAACGCTCTGCGGCGGGAAACCATCGAAGATCTGACGGCGGTGTTCCGGGAGGCCGGGCTCGATGAGGGGCTGCGCTGTGTGGTGCTCACCGGAGCGGGGAAAGCATTTTCTGCAGGACAGGATCTGGCCGAGCTGAGCGGCATGGCGCAGCAGAAGGTTGACTATTATGCCCTCAGGGAAAATGTCAAGCAGATGCAGGAGTTGACCAAAGCCATGCTCCATCTGCCTAAACCGGTACTCGCTGCGGTAAACGGTTACGCTGTCGGCGCGGGGGCGGAGCTGGCCATCGCCGGCGATATCAGGTATGCCTCGGAAAAAGCGACATTTGAATTCTCCGAAGTCAAGATCGGTCTTTTCGAGACCAACGGGGTGACCTGGCTTCTGCCGCGGTTGATCGGTCTGGGCCGGGCCAAAGAGCTGATGCTTACGGGAAGAAGGGTGGAGGTGGGCGAAGCGGCGCAGATCGGTCTTGTCTCCGGGGTGTTCCCCGCCGAGCGGATGCTGGATGAGGTTCTCGAAAAAGCGGCGCAGATCGCCAAAAATGCGCCGGTGCCGATCCGCTTTGTAAAATCAACGCTGAACCAATCTGGAGAGATCGGCCTCGCTGAAGCGCTGGTCTATGAGACTGATGCGGTGATGACCTGCCTGTATACCGAGGATGTCAGGGAAGGGGCCTTTGCCTTTCTGGAGAGGCGGGAGCCGAAATTTAAGGGGAGCTAGCCGCTGTCTTCTGTCTTTGCGCAGTTGAGCGGGTCGAGATAGCCAAATCAAAATTCAAGGAGAGTGAGAGCATATGGGGGGAACAGGAAATAAGCTGGAACGCACGATCAGTTTAGGCGGGGCTCTGTTTACCTTGATCGGTTATGTCATCGGCGCTTCGATATTTGTCCTGGTGGGGCCCCTGGCCGGGGATGCCGGCCCGGCGCTGTGGCTGGCCTATGTCCTGGCGGCCATCCCGGCGCTGTTTGTCTGTTTCACCAGCGCCCAGATGGCCTCGATTCTTCCGGTTACCGGAGCCAACTATGTTGCCGCCAGCCGGACCCTGTCGCCGTTTTGGGGTTTCACGATGGTCTGGACCCTCATCGTGACCACTGCGGTGGGCCAGGCCCTGCTCGCTTACGGTTTTGCCGAGTACCTCAATTATCTGGTGGGCGATATCAACATCATGCTCACCGCACTGGGCATCGTTCTCTTTTTTGGAATCCTCAACTATATCGGTGTTCAGCTGAGCGTCGCTATTCAGGTGATCATGGTGGTTGAGTTTATCCTTGCCCTGTTGGTCTTCGGAATCGGAGGGCTCTTTACCCTCGATCGCGCCCTGATGGTTCCGCTGATGCCCAACGGTTTCGCCCCGGTTATGATCGTCGCGGTGACGGCGTATTTCTCCTATACCGGTTTCATGGTCATCGCGGATATGGGCGGGGAGATTAAAAACCCCCTGCGCAATATCCCCATCGTCCTCGCTGTTTCGCTGGCCGTGGTGCTGCTCATGTATACTCTGGTGACGGTGTCGCTGGTCGGCAATATGGACTGGAAACTGCTGGGGGGGATGGAGGCGGCTGTGGCCAATACCGCCGAGACCTTTCTCCCGCGTTGGATGGCGATCATTATCTCCTTCAGCGCTCTCTTTGCCGCGGCGACCAGCATCCACGCGGTGACCCTGTCTTCGTCGCGTTCGGTTTTTGCCCTGGCCCAGGATCGGATCTGGCCCGAAATATTCGGAAGGGTGAACAAATTTAAAGCGCCGGGCAATGCGGTGCTCTTTATCACCTTTGTTTCCATGGCCGGTATCCTCATCGGCACCAGCATTAAAAACTATGCCAACGTCACGGTGCTCGGATTTATGATCATCCAGATCCTCATCGGGCTGTCGGTATGGCGAATTCCCCGAATCATGCCTGAGAACTACGCCCAGGCCCCCTTTAAGCTGAGCTCGTTCTGGCGGGGTTTCTTCTGCTGGGGGCTGGTGGCCATTTCAGTTGCCTTTCTCGTCATCGGTGTCGCGACCAGTCCCGAATCGACCCTGATCTATTTTGTCTGCCTGCTGGCCGGGGTGGCGTGGTATCTCTATCGCAGTGCGGCCCTGCGCAAACAGGGCGTCGATATTAAGGAGATCTTGAGCAAGGAATGAGCGGTGCCGCGGTGGTGCCCAAAAATATCAAAAAACAAGGAGTGAACGGGAATGGCGTTGCCCAAGTTTGATTTCCTGTGGAGCTATGTGGATCACTGGGGTCAGGAGGACCCTGAATTTCCGGCGATTCATTTTCAGGGAAAGACCTACACCTCTCAAGAGGTCTCTGCAATTACCGATTGCCTGGCCAAAGTCCTTCTATCCATGGGGGTGCAGAAAGGCGATCGCGTGGTCACCATTTTACCGTCAAATCCGGAATATGTCTTTTCGTTTGTTGCCGCCAACAAGATCGGCGCCATCACTGTGCCCATGGATGTGCGCTACCGGGTAACCGATCTGAGAAGGTTTATTTCTCACGTGGAGCCCAAGGTGGTCATCTCCGCCAGCACAGCGGGGGAAAATGACATCCTCGCCTCCTTGAGAGAGCTCTCCGGGGAACCGGAATTTGGCGGCATCGAGTATCTGATGACGGAGCCCGCTGATTTCGGAAGCTCTTTCGACAAACTGCTGGAGGAGGATTACCCGCTGGAAGAGGAGCTGGAGGCGGCCAAGAAAAACCAGGATCCCGACGAGGGAGCGCTGATCATCTTTACCGGGGGCACCACCGGTGTGCCCAAGTCGGCCCTTCTCTCGCACGTCAATGTAACGATGATGTGCTACCTGGAAGAGGAATTTCTCACCACCATTCTCCGCAACCGGGGTGTGAGCGGCAATATCAAGACCGTGGCGGCCCTGCCGCCGAGCCATGTGGGGGGGACCGTCGAACTTATCGGCACCGCCCTTGTGGGCAAATATGAGATGAATCTGCTGGAAAAGTGGAGTCCGCTGGAGGTGCTGCAGACAATCCAGGAAGAGAAAATCCCCTTCATCGGCGGCGTTCCCGTGACCTACGCCATCCTGGTCTCGATGAAGGAGCTCGCTGAGTTTGACCTCTCTTCCGTCAAGCTATCCTTCCTCTCCGGAGACAAGGTGTCGCTGGAGCTCCTCGAAGGGATCCGGACAAGGATCTCGCCTTTGGTGGTGGTGGGCTATGGGAGCACCGAAGCCGGCTCCGAGGTCACTTTTACCGATATTGAGGACGACCTGGCGGACCTGGCTAGAGGCTATGTGGGCACGCCGCTTGCGGGGATGGAGGTAAAAATCGTCGATGACGAGGGCAACACCCTTCCCGCCGGCGAGGAGGGCGAGGTTCTGATCAAAGGCCCCCTGACGATCAACAGCTATTACCGGATGCCCGAGGAGGACAAAGCCGGTTTTTCCGCCGACGGCTACTGCCTCTCCGGGGATCTGGGCTATATGAACGAAGCGGGTGGGCTCTATATCAAGGGAAGGAAAAAACAGATTATCAGGGTGGGCAGCTATACCGTATTGCCCTCTGAGATTGAAGAGGTCGTGGTGCAGCATCCCCATGTTGCTCTGGCGGCGGCGCTCGGCATCCCCGATGAGCTCTACGGTGAAGTGGTCTGGCTCTTTGTCGTTCCGCCGGCCGGGGAAGAGGTCAGCGAAGAAGAAATTATCAGCCTCTGCAAGGAGCAGCTGGCCAACTACAAGGTTCCCAAACGGGTGCTCATCCGCGATGAGATTCCCCTGACCAGAATTGGCAAAGCCGATCGGGAGACACTGCGCAAGGAAGTTATCGAAACGCTGAACCAGTAAACCAGCACTACCCTAAAACAGACGAAGGAGTAAAATCATGAGCGTGGTAACGTATGAGAAAAAAGGAAGGATTGGCTATATTACGCTAAATCGGCCGGAGAAGCTGAACACGGTCAGCCGCCGCTTGGCGCAGGAGCTGCTGGCCAGACTGCAAGAATTCGACAGCGATGAGAACCTCTGGGTTTGCATTATCACCGGAACCGGGGAACGGTCGTTCAGCGCGGGAGTCGACCTGACCGATGCACCCAATATCGTCAAGCCGGGACAGTGGGAGGCCAATTATGTCAGAGGGCTCACCTCGGTGAGCAAACCGCTGATCGCGGCGGTAAACGGCTACTGTCTGGGGATCGGCCTGACTATTGCCCTGGCTTGCGATCTGAGGATTGCCGCCGCGGGCGCTCATTTTGGCACCCCCGACCAGAAGCTGAACACCGTCGATTGCTATGCTTCGCTGGCTTTGGCTTCGCTCGTCCCCAAAGCGATGGCCATGGAGATCCTCTTTACCGGTGAAATGATCGATGCCTCCGAAGCGTACCGGATTGGGCTGGTCAACAAAGTTGTTCCCCTGGAAAACCTCATTTCTGAGGCTGAAGCGGTTGCCGGAAAGATTCTAGAAAATGGACCGCTCGCTTTGCAAGCTTGCAAAACACTGGTTAATCGCAGCAAGGCGCTTTCTTTGGAAGACGGGCTGCTCCTGTTTGAGTCGTTGGCCGAACGGGTGCTCGCCAGTGAAGATACCAGAGAAGGAATTACTGCATTTTTAGAAAAAAGATCGCCTGTATGGAAGGGACGCTGATCGGCAAGCGACTACCACCGATCGCCGCACCTAAAGCAGCCTCAAGGCAACCGGATCAGTTTTCGGGGGAAAGGGGATGGTTTGCCGCCGTGCATTTGGCCAACTATCCCCTCTTTTTAATTGCCGCAAGGAGCTGCTCCTTCAGCAGGGCCAGCTGCGGACGGTAGCCCTGTGCAATACCGTCCAGCTTGCCTTCCCACACGGGAGAACGCTCCAGATTGACTTCCGCCAGCGCAGAGCCGCTGATACCGGCCTGATGAAGCGGCGCCAACAGCTGCTCCCGGAAGCGGCCTTTTTCGGCTTGAGCCTGCGCTTCCCCGATTTTTCCTCGGTACTCCTGGTCAAGCTGTTCAAGCCCTGCAGCCGGTTCTCCCTCCCCGCCGGCTTGAAACAGGCGCACTGCGGCGGCCACTTCGCGGCAATGCTTCAGTTCCATTCCCAGCACGATCTTTTCCAGAAAGATCCGGGAAGCCTGCTCCCTGGCCCCCTCGGGGTAGCCCCCGATCGTCTCGTGCACCTTTTGCGGGGCGGACTGCCCTTTAAGAAAGGAGTCTGCCAGATGAGAGGCGGCCCTGAAATAGGACTCGAATTCTTCAGCGGGGCTCTCCCGGTGAAGATCGGCCAACCCGGCGGTCTGCTCCATGGCCAGCTCCAGAGCTGATTTGATCTTTTTTTCCATCCTTTTCTTCACCCCGCTATTTATGGTATCATATTGTTAAAATTGACGCACGGAGGAACACAGATGCACCTGACTGAACGTTTGTATGCTTATTTCTGGCAGGGCTTCGGCAACAATTGCAACAGCTATATTTACCGGGGCAAAAAGCTTGTGCTCATCGATCCCGGCCATATTATGAACGAAACAGGCGAGAGATGTTTCGAAACTTTAGCCGAGTCTGTCGGCAGGGACGGCATTAGCCTTAAGGAGATTGAACTGATCCTGCTCACCCACGGTCATCCCGATCATGCGGAGGCGGCGGGGGTAATCCGGGAGCAGAGCGGAGCCAAGATCGGCATTCACCGCCAGGACGCCTTTTTCCTGGAGGGCCTGGAGCAGCGCCTGGCGGCATCGGGCGCAACGAGAGTGCCGTCGCTGGCGCCGGACTTCTACCTCAAGGGGGGCGAGCTGAAGCTCAGCTCTCCCGGAGAAGAGGGCGCGGATTTGATCCAGGTTGTCGAGACGCCGGGCCATTCGCCGGGTTCGGTCTCTTTTTACTTCCCCGAGGAACAGGCGCTCATTACCGGCGACACCGTATTTGACAGCAGTATCGGCCGCTCCGATCTGCCCGGAGGGGATTTCGAAACGCTGGGCAACAGCGTCGCCGCCCTCTCACGTCTTGAGGACGTCGAGCTACTTCTGCCCGGCCACATGGGGCCGATCCGAGGAGCAGAGGGTGTCCGCCGCAACTTCGACATGATCCAGCGCATGTTCTTCCGCTAGAAAAGATCGCTTCGGCGGGCATGCTGAGCTGTCCTGAGTCAAGGGGACTGAGTCAAGGGGACGGTGCCTTTGACTCACTCCTAGGAAAAAAGTCCAACCACCGCTGTCCTCCCGAGCGCAGCGAAGGAGCTCGCAATACGCTTAAAGGGGATTATTGCCATCCCGAGCGTAGGGAATTATTATCATCCCGGTCTGGATTATTTTGTCCACCCGGGCTGACTATTTTTGTCATCCTGAGCATAGCGAAGGATCTGCTCTGGGAACCCCTTCGGCTATTCCTGGCATAGCGAAGGAGCTGATCTAGGAACCCCCTTACTATTTCCGGCGCAGCGAATGCACTGATTAACGAAAAATGGGCCAGGAGATCCGTCCCCCTGGCTCAGGTAATTTTTGTCATCCTGAGGGCGTAGCCCGAAGGATCTGCTCTGCGAACCCCCTGCTATTCCCGGGGCGTAACGAAGGTCTCCTTTGAGTCCGTTGCCTGCCCGATTTTAGCCCCTCAGCGGGAAAAATGCGGGCAGCTCCATCCCCTGAAATGAAGGAGTTAAAGCCGTCAATGAAGAAAATCATACCGGAATCCGAATGAAGTTGTTTAGGGATGATTGCGGCAAATGATCACAACAGATACCGGGCGTTTTGGCTTTCTTAAACCCGGCCTGGCACTGGCCGCTTTTTTTGGCTGGTTGCTCTCGTTTCCCTTTTTTGGCTGCCTGCTCATGGAGGCTGCAGGTGCCGATACACTACTGTTGGGGATGGTTTTTGTAATCAGTCTGGGGCTGGGTCTGCTTCTGTCGGCCTTGTTTACAGCTAACGGGATTCTGTTTTCTTTTTCTCCCGTGTTTGCCGGGGCGATCTGCGCCGCGCTCACGGTGACATACGCCTTTAGCCACGGCAGTATGCTTGTTGACGCTTTGATCATGGTGCTGCTGGGGTTTGTCACCGCCTACCTTTTGCTGGTCTGGACCGCACAGTTTTCAGTCAACTCCAGGCCCCTCGAGATCCTGGCCTTGGCGATGGCCGGTGCCAACATCATAGTGGCTCTGGCCAATCTGGCGACGCAGGTTCCGCTACAGCTGTCGCTCTCCCTGCTGGCCCTTTCAGCCTTGGGCGGGGTTCTGCTGTTTGAGCGGGCCGTTCCCGAAGAAAAAGAGCGACAGATTGTACCCGTAGAAAAGCAGGAACGCTTCGCCATGATCAAACCTCTGGCTGCGTATGCCGTAGCGGTCTATTTACTCGGCGGGATCTGGTACAATGCCTTTTCCCTGCAGCCTGTGGCCGCATCTCTTTGGGCAAAGAGCGTTGATTTTATTCTCTACAGCATCGGAATAGTGTTCCTGGCGCTGCTGGTTAGATACAGCCGGCCGGCCGCTCTGGCTTCTTACAGCCTCAGCTTTCTCGGTCTGGCTCTGATCATCGCTCTGGCCCGGAGCACCCCTCCTTTTCTGCTGTGGAGCCACCATGCGGCCTTTAATTTTGGCTTTGCTGCAGCAGATCTGTTTTTCTGGATGGCCCTGTGGTTCCTCGCCCAGACCTATCCCGGAAGACGTGTCTTCGGACTGGGGCTGGGCTTCTCGCTGCTTTTGATCGGTCTATCCACCGCTTTGGCGGCACTGGAATATGCTTGCGGAGCTCCGTTGTTGATTTTTCTCACTGCTCTGGTTTTGCTTTTCCTGTTTGTCCCGGTGCTTTCACGGAATCCGTTTCAATTGATGAATCAGCCGGAGGCAGCCCCGGCCCCGGCAGATGAGCTCCGGACAACCCCTCCGGTTGTCCCCGAGGGCCTTACTCCTGCTGAAACAAAGGTTTATCAATTTTTAATTGAGGGAGCCGGCGATGCAGAGATAGCGGAAGCTCTCTTCATCTCCAGGCATACGGTGAAATTTCACGTCCGCAATGTTTTGCGTAAACTCGAAGTTAAAAATCGTAGGGAGCTAATTGTACAAACCCTTGCCGGGCAACACCGCTCCGGCGACTCCGGCGACTTGAGATAGTTTCCTTCCTCCATACCCATTCACTTTTAAATGGTCCACAAAAATACTCAACAAGGTTTAATTTTCTTGATTTCTCGAACTTTTCTGGAATAATTGGCAATACTACCCCATGGGGTAGTAGAACTGTGCCTGTGGATATCGGAAAATAGCAGTGTAAATATGTTTCCATGAAGGGGTGAAATCGGCGGCGGGAAGCCGGGGAAGAGGCGGGTGCCGGAAAAATTTGAGGACGAACCAGCTGCCACCTGCATTTGAAAATATAATTGGGAGGTATTTCGCGTGATCGCAATCTCTGCAAATAAGAAAATTGCAGTATTTTTGATGGTCTTGTTTTTCTCTTTGCTTGCAGTGGTCTGGCCGGGGCGCAGACAGAGACACTTAAAATTGAAGGGAATCCACTGGAAATACGTGCCAAGAACGAAGGGACCATCGGTGCTTACCGCTGGGAGGGCGGTACTTTACAAAGTCAATATTATGGCGGCTACTCGTGGGTTACCGCTCTGATTATTAGCGATGGTGACACCGGGTTTCCTTTCAAATTTTTCAGCGAATATATGAGCTATTCTGGTGAAGAGTTTACGCCGGTATCTCACGAAAAAGACGGTGACTGGGTGATCCGGACGGTTTACGATGCCGGCAGTTCGGGTATCAGGATCACTCAGACCATTGATTATACCGATGGCAGCGCTTACTATCGCAAGAGCTGGACGCTCGAGAACGAAAGCGATGAAAAAACCTATACTGATCTCCGCTTCATCCACGGCGGCGATGCCTATTTCGGCGGCTATGATTCTTCATTGGGGCACTGGGATCCTTCCCTGAGGATGGTCTACCTGACCAACCCCGATATGGGGATATCCGGGATCATGGGCTTTTATGGGGCTGCTTCATCTCCCGCCGATAATTATTTTGAGGGCAGGTACTACGACGTGTACGATAATATTGTGGGGGGTCAGCTTCCAGACAGTGTGAGAGATGATTACCATGATTCGGGGTATGCCCTGCAGTGGAACCGGGCCAGCCTGGCACCCGGGGAAAGCTGGACCATTGTCAGTTATGAAAAATGGACCGAGGCCGGCTTTGTGCAGGTTTTTGCCCCTTCCGACGGTGAAGGTTCCCCCGGAGACACGATCAGCTACCTTTTCACTGTCTCCAATGAACAGTCTGATGATACGCTGTTTAATTTTAGCGCCGTTTCGGTCTCCGGTTGGGATGTTGTTCTTCCGGTAACTTCTCTGACCATCCCTGCCGGTGAAGCGGCCAATGTGGAAGTAAAATTGACTGTGGCGGCAGATGCGGTGGTGGGAGCGGAAGATATCCTCACGCTAATCGCCGTCGCTGCAGATGATGAAAGCGTGACCAATGCAGACAGCGTTACCACCGTCGTTCTTCCGGTAAGAACAGGTTCCCTGACAGTGATAATTGAGCCCGAAGAAGCTGCCGCTGCCGGTGCACAGTGGCGGCGTGTCGGTACTGCTACCTGGTTCAACAGCGGTGCAACGGAGGCCGATGTTCCGGTAGGCACCCATCTCCTTGAGTTCAAAGGGGTGCCCGGTTTTGTTCTGCCGGCCGGCGTGGCGGTAACGATCGGCGAAGGGGAAACTAGCAGCGCCGCGGCGGCCTACAGTGAAGCGCCTCCTGAAGTTAAACCAGAGGAAACTACCGAGCTGCCCCAGACCGGCGGCGGGATGTTCCCCGGTATATTCTCGGGCGCTGTGGCGGCGATCGGCGGGGCCCTGTTGCTGAGAAGAAGGAAAAACAAATAACGGTTTAGCATATAGCCGGCGATTGTTATTGTAAAGTCGCTAATTGTCTAACCCAGCAGGTACGTGGCCGTCCTCAAAGGGCGGCCCCTCGCTTTCTGATCCCCTCCAACGCTGCAGGGAATTATTATCATCCCGGTCTGGATTATTTTGTCATCCTGAGCATAGCGAAGGATCTGATCTGGGGTGCTCCTTTTGCTTTCCCGGCGCAGCGAAGGCTCTGATCTATGAACCCCCTTGCTATTTTCGGCGCAGCGAGTGTTCTGATTAACGAAAAATGAGCCGGGAGATCCGTCCCCCTGGCTCAGGTAATTTTTGTCATCCTGAGCGTAGCGAAGGATCTGATCTGAGAACCCCTTTTGCTATTCCCGGCATAGCGAAGGACCTGATCTGGGGTGCTCCTTTTGCTATTTCCGGCGCAGCGAATGCTCTGATTAACGAAAAGTAGGCCAGGAGATCCGTCCCCCTGGCTCATTCGGGTGGCTGGGGGATAAATTGTTTTCCTTTGGAAAAAAATAAAGTTGATCAGAAGATAAAGGGGCCGGGGAAATGAAGCGCTACGAATATCTCCTTCAGGGCGTTGTTGCCGGGTTGATCGGGGCCCTGGCGGGCTCGTTCATTCTTTGGGGGGCCTGGCTGCTGCCCTCTTTCGGGCTTCTCCTGACCAGAGTCAGTCTGGGGCACGGTTTCGCCGCCCTGCTCATCCTGGGCACGCTGGGCGGCCTGCTCTATGCCGCGGTGCTCCGCCTCCGCCGGCTGAGGCTTTACACTGCGGTCCTGGCGGGAGCAATCCTTGGCTCCTTGCTCTATCTGGCCGGCCCGCTGCTGCTCGTCCCGGCGCTGCTCGGTTTGCCGCCTCTGGCCGCCGGCCCTCTGGACAACTGGATGCCGCTGCCCGCTTTTGTTCTCTACGGCATCATCACTGCTCTGCTGTACAGCCGCCTCGCTCTCGGCCAGTCCCCGAAAAGGAGCTACTACACCGCCGGTTTGCTGGTGGCGGCGGGGCTGCTGACCCCTTTTCTGCTCCGGGGGGCGCTCAGCACCGAACCGGCGGATCTGCAGTTGCCCCCGGGCTACCGGGCCGAGGTGGTGGCCAAGGGGCTGACCTACCCGACCTCTGTGGCCGTCGCCCCCTCCGGGGAGCTCTATGTGGCCGAATCGGGCTACGCCGCCGGCGGCAAGGAAAGCGAAGCCCGGGTGCTCCGAATCTCGCCCGACGGCTCCATCGAGGAGGTCGCCGCGGGCTTTAACGCCCCCCTGAACGGGCTGGCCCTGCGCGGGGAAAAGCTCTATCTTTCCCACCGCGGCAAGATCACCGTCCTCGATCTGGAAAGCGGCGCGCAGGAGGATCTGCTCACCGGGCTGCCTTCGCTGGGGGACCACCAGAACGGTGCTCTGCTCTTTGGCCCCGACGGCGCCCTCTATTTCGGCCAGGGCACCGCCACCAATGCCGGGGTGGTCGGCCCGGACAATTTTCTCAACGGCTGGGCGGACCGCTATCCCAAATTTCATGATTTCCCCTCCCGTGACTTCATCCTCACGGGTGAAAATTACGAAGCTCCCGATCCGGGGACTCTCGAACCGGCAGACAAACAGAAGACCGGCGCTTTCGCTCCCTTTGGAGTGAAGCGGCACAAGGGGGAGCAGCTCAAGGCGACGCTGCCGGCCAGCGGCGCGGTGCACCGTCTCGATCTGAAAAGCGGTGAGCTGAGCATCTACGCCGACGGTCTGCGCAATCCCTTCGGCCTCGCCGTCGACGGATCGGGCCAGCTCTACGCCACCAATTTAGGCTACGACGACCGCGGGGTCCGGGCGGCGAAGAGCTCCCCGGACTGGATCGTCAAGCTGAAAGAAGGGGCCTGGTACGGCTGGCCCGATTTTGCCGGCGAGCTGCCGCTGACCGAACCGCTCTTCGCCTCGGAGCGGGGGATCAACCGCCGCCCTCTCATCGTCGATCCCCCGCCGGTGGAGCCGCCCCTGGCGACGCTGCCGCCCCACTACTCTCCGATGAAGCTGGCCTGCGCTCCGGAAAAGTTTCCCGAAGAAGGTCTCTTCGTCGCCGTCTTCGGCGATGCCCAGCCTCTCAGCGGAAATCTGAAGGATCTCGTGCCCACCGGGGTGATCAAGGTCGATCCGCAGAGCGGGAAATACAGCTGGTTCATCAAGAACAAGAAGAAGCCGCGGGCCGGGCGCAGCGGCGGCGGCCTCAAGAGAACGATGGACCTGCAGTTCTGCCCCGGCGGGCGCTGTCTCTATCTGCTCGATTTCGGCGTCGTCGAGTTCACCGGGATGGCGCCCAATGCCATCCCCAAAAGCGGGGTCCTCTGGAAGATCACCCCGCAGCGGTAACCGCAAATGTGCCCCCGCTGTGACAAGCAGAAAAAGCCTGTTCCGGCAGTCCGGCGCCGCCCCCAGACAATCGTAAAAGAAGGATTTGGGCGTTTCCGGGGAGAAAGTATTAGTCTAACCGGAAACAATCTATCAAGAATCTCGACGACACAATCCAGCAACAGATCTACCACTCAAATCCCAGGATTAACTTGCAAATCAACAAAAAGGAGTCTATAGGCATGCCCAAATTTAAACAAGATCGGCAGCTGTTTACCCGTTTTGGAGGTAACCCGATCCTCTCACCGGAGCGCTGGCCCTATCAGGTGAACTCCACCTTCAATCCCGGTGCCGTGCGCCACAATGACGAAATCGTGCTGCTCGTTCGGGTGGAGGATATGCGCGGCTATTCGCATCTCACCTTCGCTCGCAGCAGAGATGGCATCACCAACTGGCAGATCGATGAACAGCCGACTTTTATGCCCGATCCGGTCTACAATGAGGAGCAGTGGGGGATCGAAGATCCTCGCATCGTCTGGCTGGCTGAGAGGGAGGAGTACGCCGTCACCTACGTCTCCTTCTCCAAGGACGGCCCCATGGTTTCCCTCGCCCTGACCAAGGATCTGCACGGCTTTCTTCGCAAAGGAGCGATGCTGCCCCCGGAGGACAAGGATGCCTCCCTCTTTCCTCGCCTGATCAACGACCGCTACGTCCTCATACACCGCCCCATTATCCGGGGCGAGGCTCATATGTGGATTTCCTTCTCGCCGGACCTGAAGTACTGGGGCGACCACAAGATCCTCATTCCCGTTCGCCCCGGACGCTGGGACAGCACCCGGGTGGGCCTGGGGCCGCCGCCCATCGAGACCCGCGAAGGGTGGCTGATCATCTATCACGGCGTGCGCATGACCGTCTCCGGCGCCCTCTACCGCGTCGGCATGGCCCTGCTGGACCTGGATAAACCGTGGGAGATCATCCGGCGCAGCGAGGAATGGGTCTTCGGCCCCCGCGAGCCCTACGAGCGGGTCGGCGACGTCCCCGGGGTGACCTTCCCCACGGGGATCGTGCTGAACGAAACCAGCGGCAAGCTGCTCATGTATTACGGCGCCGCCGACACCAGCGTCTGCCTGGCGACAGCGCAGCTGGATAATCTTCTGGACTATCTTCTGCTCGATTGCCCGGCAGAGGGAGGGAGCTGCTTGATGACAGAATGAGAATCGCAATTTTATCGCCCATCGCCTGGCGCACGCCGCCCCGCCACTACGGTCCCTGGGAGCAGGTTGCCAGCTGGATCGCCGAGGGGCTTGTCGAGCTGGGCGCCGCGGTGACCCTTTACGCCACCGCCGACTCCAAGACCGCCGCCCGCCTCCGGGCCGTGGCGCCGCGCCCGTACGCCGAGGATGAATCGCTCGATCCCAAAGTGTGGGAGTCGCTCCATATCTCCGCTCTCTTTGAAGAGGCGGAGCAGTACGACCTGATCCACAATCACTACGACTTTTTGCCCCTGACCTATACGCAGCTCGTCAGGACGCCGGTGGTGACGACGATCCACGGTTTTTCATCGCCACAGATCGTCCCGGTCTACCGCAAGTATAACCGCCGGGTGCACTATGTCTCCATCAGCGACTCCGACCGCCATCCCGAGCTCGACTACAGCGCGACGATCCACCACGGGATCCCCGTGGAGGAATTTCCTTTCCACAGCGAGCCGGAGGGATACCTCCTCTTTTTCGGGCGGATTCATCCCGACAAGGGCGCCGCCGAGGCGGTTGAGCTCGCCCGCCGCGTCGGCAGGCCGCTGATCATGGCCGGGATCATCCAGGATCGCCCCTATTTCGAGCGCACCGTGGCGCCGTACTTGGACGGCGAGAAGATCACCTATATCGGGCCGGTGGGCCCCACAGAGAAGGGCGCTCTTTTGGGCGGCGCCGCCGCCCTGCTGCACCTGATCAATTTCGACGAGCCCTTCGGCTTGAGCGTGGTCGAGGCGATGGCCTGCGGCACCCCCGTGATCGCCCACCGCCGCGGCTCCATGCCCGAGCTGATCCGCCACGGCGAGACCGGCTTTTTGCTCGAGGGGCCCGGCGAGGCGCCGGCGGCCCTCGGGGATCTCACCGAAATTCACCGCCGGGACTGCCGCACCCATGTGGAGAACAATTTTAGCGTTAAGGTGATGGTGCAGCGCTATTTCGAGCTCTACCGGAAGATCATTAATAAATAGAAATGGGGCAAGGTTAAGGATAGAAGGACCTGAATTAACGATTAAAGGGGTGTTACTATGTTTCTCGGCAATCTGTTTGAACCGCTAAAAGTAGCTTTTGTCGCCACCTATCTACCGCGCCGCTGCGGCATAGCCACCTATACAGCCGACCTCACGGAAAACTTCCGGAAGCTCTACCGGGAGGATAATCCCGCGGTGGAGCAAAGCATCTTCGAGGTTATCGCCCTGAACAACACGCCGGAGGGCTATCCCTACGGCAGCGAGGTCAGCTTCCATATTCGCGATCAGCACCGCGGTGATTATCAGCGGGCGGCCGACTTCATCAATGTTTCGCCCATCGACGTGGTCTGCCTGCAGCACGAGTTCGGCATCTTCGGCGGAGAGGACGGCAGCTATATCATCCACCTGCTCCGCGCCCTGAAAAAACCGGTGGTGACCACCTTTCACACTATTTTGGCCGAGCCCAGCCCGGGGCAGAAGAAGACGATGGGCCGCATCTGCGAGCTCTCCACCCTGGTGGTGGTGCAGGCGGAGATGGCCGTGCGGCTGCTCAAAGAGGTCTACGCCGTTCCCGCCGCCAAGATCCTGATGATCCCCCACGGGGCTCCCGATGTCCCCCTCCTCGACTCCTCCTTTTACAAGGCGCGTTTCCAGGCGGAGGGGCGGCCCCTTTTGCTCACTTTCGGCCTTCTCGGGCCGAACAAGGGGATCGAATATGCCATCGCCTCCGTGGAGCGGGTGGCTCAAAAATATCCCGAGGTGCTCTATATCATTTTGGGGGCGACCCATCCCGAGGTGAAGCGCCGCCACGGCGAGCGCTACCGCCACGAGCTCGAGCAGCTGGTTCGGGACAAGGGGCTGCAGAAGCAGATCGCCTTCTACAATCAGTATGTCTCCCTGGAACGGCTCATCGATTTTCTGGTGGCCACCGACATCTACCTGACCCCGTACGTGAACCAGGATCAGATCACCTCGGGCACCCTGGCCTACGCCCTCGCCTGCGGCAAGGTCATCGTCTCCACCCCGTACTGGTACGCCCAGGAGCTCCTCGCCGACGGGCGCGGCTGCCTGGTGCCTTTCCGCGACAGCGAGGCCATGGGGGCCAAGCTCACCGAGCTCCTCGGCGACAGCGCCGCCCGGCACCGCATGCGCGCTCAGGCCTATCAGTACGGCCGCAAGATGATCTGGCGCGAGGTGGCGCGCAACTACGCCGCCGCCTTTGAGCAGGCCCGCCTCAATTACAGCAAGGTGGCCCGCAAATCGATCCAGAGCCTGGCGGTGACCGGCAGCGCCGTTCTCCCCGAGATCCGCCTCGACCACCTGCACACGCTCACCGACGACACCGGGCTCTTTCAGCATGCCCTCTACTCGGTGCCGAACCGCAGTTACGGTTACTGCACCGACGACAACGCCCGGGCTCTGGTGACGGCGGTGATGAACTGGCGCCTGTTTAAAGATGAGCAGATCCGGCCTCTTTTCCGGATCTATCTGAGCTTTCTGCTCCACGCATACAACCGCGAGAACGGGCGAATGCGCAACTTCCTTTCGTACCAGCGCTGCTGGCTCGAAGAAGCCGGCTCTGAAGACAGCCACGGCCGCGCCCTCTGGGCCCTCGGCTATACGGTGGCCTACCCGCCCGAAGATTCCCTCTTGGGGCTGATCACGCCTCTCTTCAAGCAGCTCCTTCTCCCGGTGGAATCCTTCACCTCGCCCCGTGCCTGGGCCTTTACCATCCTCGGGGCGGTCTCCTACCTGAAGCGTTTCGGCGGCGATCCCGAGGTGCGCAAGATCGCCTTTGCCCTGAGCGACAGGCTCAGCCGGCAGTTTGCGGAAAACGCTGCGGAAGAGTGGTTCTGGCTCGAGGATAGCGTCACCTATGACAACGCCCGCATTCCCCAGGCGCTCATCGCCGCGGGCAGCTCCCTGGAGGAGCCGCGCTTTCTCGAGAGCGGGCTCCGCGCCCTCGACTGGCTCATCTCCGTGCAGACCAACCCCGAGGGGGGGCAGCTCTCCCTGGTCGGCAACAACGGCTGGCTCCACCGCGGCGGCGAGAAAGCTCCCTTCGACCAGCAACCCCTCGATGCCGCCGCTATGGTCGACGCCTGCTCGCAGGCCTACCAGGCCACCGGGGAACCCCGCTGGCAGATCGCCATGGACTGGTGCTTCAACTGGTTCTTCGGCAACAACGACATCCACCGGCCGCTCTACGATTTCAGCAGCGGCGGCTGCCACGACGGCCTGATGCCCGGGGGAGTCAATGAAAATCAGGGGGGCGAGTCGACGATCTCGCTGCTTCTGGTGCTGCACCGGATGCACCTCGACTCACATCAGGGCTATGCCGGGCTGGGGGAAGTCGCCGGGACCACCCCGCCTCCCTTTGACGAGATCTGAGCAATTCTATATTCTATAGAGAGAATACCTTAAATGATGGGGAGTGAACCGTTGATGTACGCTCTGATCCTCGCCGGCGGGAGCGGGACCCGTCTGTGGCCGCTCAGCCGGGAGTTTTTTCCGAAGCAGTATCTCTCCTTCGGCCGCGACCGGGGGAGCCTCTTTCAGGAGACGGTAAACCGGGTGGCGGCGGCGGTGCCGCCGGAGAAGCTGCTGGTGGTGACGCACCGGGAGCAGCTGAGCGAGATCAAGCGCCAGCTGGCCGAGGCGGGGCATGACCCCGGCACGGCAACGCTTCTGGGCGAACCGCAGATGCGCAATACCGCTCCCGCCGTCGGGCTGGGCGCCTGGTTTTTGGCAAAAAGCGCCGGCCCGGAGGCCGTCATGGCCGTTCTGCCCTCGGATCACTATATTACCGACCGGGAGCAGTTCGCCGCGCTGCTGCTCCGGGCGGCGGAGGCCGCCCGGGCCCACGGGCTGGTCACCTTCGGGATAGAGCCGACCTATCCGGAGACGGGCTACGGCTATATCCGCCGCGGCGAGCCGCTGGACGGTTCCGCTTTTCGCGTGGACCGCTTCGTCGAGAAGCCCGCTCCGGCGACGGCGGCATCATATCTGGAAGACGGCCGCTACCTCTGGAACAGCGGCATCTTCGTCTTTCAGGTGGGCCCCCTCCTGGAGGCGTACCGCCGCCATCTGCCGGAGATGGCCGCCGCTCTGGATAAAATCGATTTTGCCGATGAGAGCTCCATTGAAGAGGCCTACGCACAGATCGAGCCCATCTCCATCGACTACGGGATCATGGAGCAGGTCACCGGTGCCGCGGTGATTCCCACGGCGATCCCCTGGAGTGACGTGGGCAGCTTCGCCGCGCTGCACCAGATCTTGCCGAAGGACGAAGCCGGCAACTACTGCGAGGGGCGCACCCTGCTGCTCGACAGCCGTGACAATTTGGTTATCTCCCGCTCGCGCCTCATCGGCGCCGCCGGCCTGGAGAAGATGGCTGTGGTGGAGACAGCCGACGCCCTCCTGGTCTGTCCCCTGGAGCGCTCCCAGGAGGTGCGGGCCCTTGCCGGGGAGCTGGCGAAAAGGGATGCGCCGGAGCGCCTGCAGCACTCCACCGTCCACCGTCCCTGGGGCAGCTTCACCACCCTCGAGCTGGGGCAGGGCTACCAGGTGAAGAGGATCGCCGTGGCGCCCGGCAAAAGGCTCAGCCTGCAGAGCCATCGCCACCGTGCCGAGAACTGGATCGTTGTCCGGGGCACGGCGCTCGTCACCGTCGCTGAAGAAACAGTGTCGCTCTCGGCGGGGGAAAGGGCTTTCATCCCCATCGGGGCAAAGCACCGCCTGGAGAATCCCGGCGCGGAGCTGCTCGAGGTGATCGAGGTGCAGAGCGGTGCCTATCTCGGCGAAGACGATATTATTCGCTATGAGGATGATTTTGGCCGTGTTGCAGAAGCGGGGCCGGACAGCCCGCAGCAGTGCTACCAGCGCTGGCTGGACCACCCCGGGCTCGATCCCGGGAGCAGGCGCCTTCTCGAGGCGATGGCCGGGGAGAGCGGCGCCATCGAAAGCTCCTTCGGCGGTGAGCTCGCCTTCGGCACGGGGGGGATGCGCGGCCTCATCGGCCCCGGGCAAAACCGTTTCAACCGCTACATTGTGCGCCGGGCGACACAGGGGCTGGCCGACTATATCAACAGCCTCGAAGACGCTCCGGCGGAGAAAAAGGTGGCCATCGCCTACGACACCCGTCAGTACTCCCGCGAGTTCGCCGATGATGCCGCCCTGACGCTGGCGGCGAACGGCATCACTGCCCTGCTTTTCGACGGAGTCCGCCCGACGCCGGAGCTCTCTTTCGCCGTGCGCGAGCTGGGCTGCGCTGCCGGAATCGTGATCACTGCCAGCCACAACCCTCCGGAGTACAACGGCTACAAAGTTTACGGGCCCGACGGAGGGCAGGGGGTTCCGCCGATGATCGACGATGTCGCTGCGGCAATTGCCCGCCTCGATCTTTTCGACGACGTCCGGACCGTCTCCCGGGAGGAGGCGCTCGGCGCCGGCCTGCTCCAGTTCATCGGCCCGGAGATCGACGAGGCCTACTTAAACGCCATCCGCTCGCTTTCCCAGACCCGACCACAGGGCCGCCTGAAGGTGGTCTTCACGCCGCTGCACGGGACCGGGGGTTGTCAGATCCCCACCCTGCTCCAGGAGCGCCCCTTTGTCGAGCTCTATCCCGTCGCCGAGCAGATGGTTCCCGATCCCCAGTTCGCCACCGTCAGGGTGCCCAACCCCGAAGATCCCGCCGCCTACAAGCTGGCCCTGGAGCTGGCCCGGCGCCGGGAGGCCGCGATCGTCATGGCGACGGATCCCGATGCCGACCGCGTCGGCTGCGCCGTGCGCACTGCTGACGGGGAGTACCGCCACCTCAACGGCAACGAGATCGGCGCCCTTCTGCTGGACTATCTCCTCGGGAGGCTCTCCGAAAAGGGAGAGCTGCCGGAAAAAGCGGTGCTGATCAAGACTATCGTCACCGGGGATCTCGGCCGCAAGGTCGCCGCCGCTTACGGCGTCGAGACGATGGAGACGCTGACGGGATTTAAATATATCGGGGAAAAGATGACCGAGTTTGCCGAAAGCGGCGCCCACAACTTTATCTTCGGCTACGAAGAGAGCTACGGCTTCCTGGCAGGAACGTACGCCCGGGACAAAGATGCCGTCCTCGCGGCATATCTCATCGCCGAGATGGCCGCCTACCATCAGGAAAGGGGGCGCGATCTTCTGCAGGCCTTGGAAGAACTCTTCCGCCGCCACGGCTACTACCGCGAAGATCTCATCTCCATCGAGCTCACCGATATGGCCGCCGCCGCGGGCATCATCAGCAATTTTGAGCAGATCCCGGCGACAATGGCCGGGGAAAGGGTTGTTGAGAAAAGAGATTACGAAGAGCGCAAAAGCTGGGATCTCCTCGGCGGCACGGAGCAGCCCCTGGAGCTGCCCCGCTCCAAAGTGCTCTACTACCGGCTGGAGAGCGGTGCCTGGTTCTGCATCCGCCCCTCGGGAACGGAGCCGAAGATCAAGCTCTACCTCTCCGTCACCGGCAGCAGCGCCGCCGAAACCGAGCGCAAGCTGCACACCCTAAAAACCGAACTGCAAACCCTCACCTAACACCCCCCGCGGGACAAGAGGGACAGCAGGACAGGAGGGACGTACCTTCCTGTCCCATTTTGCGCCAGGGACGAAACTCCCGGGACAGGAGGGACGTACCTTCCTGTCCCATTTTGCTTTTTAGGGCACCACGACCGGAAAACTGTGCCACGGGGACTGTTCTCCCGGCTCATTTTTTGCTCGTCAGATCGTTTGCTTCGCCGGGAATGGCAATGGGGTTTGCAGATCAGATCCTTCGCTTTGCTCAGGATGACAGAATATTCCTTTGGATGGGCCACGGGGACGGTTCTCCCGGCTCATTTTCGCCTGGCAGATCGGGCTTTGCCCCGGGAATGGCAAGGGGCGCCCTGATCAGATCCTTCGCTTTGCTCAGCATGACGACGGTGGGTTTTGTGCTTAGGATGACATAAATTCCCTTTGCATGCACCGCGGGGGCTTTTCCCCGCCGGCAACTCGTAAATTTTATCAAATTTATCAAATTCCCCAAAAAGATATTGACGCCGGAGCCGGGCAGGTTTAATGTAAAGGGAAAGATGTAACAGAGCATGGGGGGATGGGTATGGAAAAGGGTCAGATTACAGAGAAGAAAAAAGAGGACAGTTTCGGAGCGGCGGAACGCCGGGTTCGGGAATCGGTGGAGCGGCTGCAGCTTTCTCCTGCCGTCTACGAGTTTTTGAAAAAGCCGCTGCACTTCGCCGAAGCTTCAATCCCCGTAAAGATGGATCACGGCGGGGTGGAGCTGTTCACGGGCTACCGGGCGCAGCACAACAATGTTCTCGGTCCGTTTAAAGGCGGGATCCGCTTTCATCCCGGCGTCACCGCTGAAAGTGTAAAAGCGCTCTCCCTGCTGATGACCTTAAAATGCGCTCTCGTCGGCGTACCCTTCGGGGGAGGCAAGGGCGGGGTGACCTGCAATTCGCTGCAGCTCTCCCCGGGAGAAAAAGAGCGACTCAGCCGCGGCTATATCCGCGCCTTCAGCTATCTGTTCGGCCCGGAGATCGATATCCCCGCACCCGACCTTTTCACCGATGGCCAGGTGATGGCCTGGATGGTCGATGAATATTACAACATCACCCGCCGGTATCTCCCCGGCATGCTCACGGGAAAACCGGTGGAGGTAGGGGGGAGCGTCGGCCGCAAGGAGGCCACCTCCCGGGGTTGTGTCTACGTGGCCCGCGAGGCGGCGAAGCTGAGCGGGATCACCCTTGAAGGTGCCACCGTCGTGATTCAGGGCTGCGGCAATGTCGGCGGTCAGGCGGCACAGTTCTTTAGCGAATTGGGCTGCCGGGTTATCTCCGTCTGCGATATCAGCGGCGGTCTCTATTGCGCCGAGGGGCTCGCTGTCCCCGACCTTCTCGGTCATGTCCAGGAGACGGGTCTCATCGAAGGCTTTGCCGGGGGGGAGAAGATCGCCGGCGAGGAGCTGCTCACCATGGAATGCGATATCCTCGTTCCCGCCGCCATGGAAAACCAGCTCACCGCAGCAAACGCCCCGGAGATCAAGGCGCGCCTCGTGGTCGAAGCGGCCAATGCGCCGACCACCCCCGAGGCGGAGCAGATTCTCAGCGAAAGAGGGATTCCCCTTGTTCCCGACATCCTGGCGAACAGCGGCGGCGTCACGGTCTCCTATTTCGAATGGGTGCAGAACAATCAGGGCTTGTACTGGGATCTGGAGACGGTCAACCAGCGCCTCGAGAAGATGATGGTGGAGGCCTTCCACACCGTGCACCGGTTTAACCGGGAGAAATGTCCCGGCGGAACGATGCGCGAGGCCGCCTACGGCTACGCGGTGCAGCGCCTTGCCGAAGCGATGCGCCTCCGGGGCTGGTTCTAATTCCTTAAACGAGAAGCGGGTGGTGTGCACAGGGACAATTTCGCCCTGCGGACACCACCTTCTGATAAATTTGGGATTGGTGGCACCCTTGTGCTAAGATAAAGATGGCAGAAAAGAACACAGCGCTAATTGCAGCAAAATTAGATTGAGCCGGGGGTTTGGTCGATGAACTATCGTAAATTAGGAAAAACAGGACTACAGGTGTCGGAGGTCGGCTTCGGGGGAATTCCGCTGCAGCGGGTGAGCCCCGCCGAGGCGATGCAGGTGGTCCGCGAGGCCCTCCGCCTGGGGATCAATTTTTTTGATTCCGCCCGGGGCTATACGGACAGTGAGGAGAAGCTCGGCCGGGCCCTGCAGGGATTTCCTCGCCGCGAAGTGATCCTGGCGACCAAATCCGGAGAGGCGGGGAAAGAAGAGATGAAGCGGGATATCGAGATCAGCCTGCGCAACTTCCGAACCGATTTTCTGGATCTATATCAGCTGCACAATATGCGCGGTGAGGAGAGGGTCGCGCAGATCTTCGCTCCGGGAGGGGCCTGGGAAGGGCTCCAGGAAGCCCGCAAGGAAGGGAAGGTCCGCTTTGTGGGGATCACCGGACATCTCCCCGCTCTCCTGTTGGAGCTGCTTAAAAAAGAGAGCTTCGACACAGTGCAGTTCCCCTTCAACACCATCGAGCAGGAGGCGCTGCCGGAGCTGCTCCCCTATGCCCGGCAGCACGACATCGGGACCATTATCATGAAACCGCTGGCCGGCGGGGCCCTGTGCCATCCCGCCGCCGCCCTGAAGTATCTTCTGCGCCACGATCTCTCCACAGTCATCCCGGGAATGAGAAGCATCGCCGAGGTTCGCGAAAATGTCGCCGCCTCCGGTGTCGCGCTCAGCGAGCCCGAAGAGAAGGCGCTGCAAAAGGAAAAAGATGATCTCGGCGCCCGGTTCTGCCGCCGCTGCGACTACTGCCAGCCCTGCCCGCAGGGGCTCGAT
>MTBK01187234.1_pt1 | contig 32462 bp, 19 predicted proteins | sample 1535981 | NCBI WGS metagenome assembly MTBK01 (sample SAMN06109225, study PRJNA356200) | anaerobic digester metagenome | isolation source: biogas reactors fed with pig manure or primary and secondary sludge | place: Spain | collected 2016-06-30
TCAGAAAGCCATCACTGCCAGCATTGTGGATGAACCCTGGAACCATCAGACTTATGACGATTATCCCGGGCTGGTGAAATGGACTAAAAAGCGAGACGGAAGCTGGGAGTTTGATTACAGTTTGTTTGATAAATATGTTGATTTTGTAATGAGCTGTGGTATTACCGGAAGGATAAACTGCTACAGTATGATCCCATGGATAATTGAGTTCAGCTATTATGATGAAGTTTCCGGCATAGGGCAAATGTTTACCCACAGTGTCGGTACCGAAGAGTACAACGCCTTCTGGGGAACCATGCTGAAAGACTTCACGGCTCACCTGAAAAAGATGGGATGGTTCAGCATAACAGCCATTGCCATGGATGAACGTCCTATGGAGGATATGAAATCTGTGATTGCGCTGCTGAAGGCAATAGATCCTGAGTGGAAGATTGCCCTGGCAGGTGATTACCACGATGAAATTGAGGGCGATATCTTCGATTATTGCCTTGCCTCGCGTTTTACCTTCCCCGATAATGTGCTGAAAGCCCGTGAGAAGAGTGGAAAGCTGAGCACATGGTACACCTGCTGCACCGAAACCTATCCCAACCTGTTCACCTTTTCGGCGCCCGATGAGGGGGTATGGATAGGCTGGTACACCGCTGCTGTCGACTTCGATGGCTATCTGCGGTGGGCTTACAACAGTTTTACTGCAAATCCGCTGAAAGACAGTCGTTTTACCGCCTGGCCTGCAGGCGATACCTATCAGATTTATCCGGGTCCTCTCCCTTCAATCCGATTTGAAAAGCTGAATGAAGGCATTCAGGATTTTGAAAAGATCAGGCTGCTGAGGGAGGAATATAAAGCCAAAAAGGAAATCAGAAAATTGAAAAGACTTGAAGCTGAGCTTGCTAAATTTAAGATCAATGCGCTGTCGTCAGTCACTGCACAGGAAATGATAAAAAAAGCCAGAGTTTTGGTAAATGAATAAGCTTTAATATAATGAAAATGAAGAAATTGCTCTATGGACTGGCAGTTGTTTCTGCGCTGCTTTTCCTTTTTTCATGCGGAACAGGCAGCCGCAAGTCTGCATCCGGTGATAAGCCCGGAATCAGGGTTATGACCTATAATATTCATCACTGTAACCCACCGGACAGGGAAGGGATTATTGATGTGGATGCAATAGCGGCTGTAATTACCGCTGAGGATGCCGATGTAGTTGCACTTCAGGAGGTGGATGTCAACATCGGACGCAGTGGAGGCATTGATCAGGCAGCACTGCTGGCTGAAAAAACGAGCTACCCCAATTACTATTTCGGAAAAGCGATGGATTATGACGGCGGGCAGTATGGAATAATGATCCTTTCGAAATATCCGCTGTCAGAAACCTCAACCCATAAATTACCCATGTCCGGATCAGATATTGAAGAGCCACGTGTGTTAGCTGTTGCAACAGTGACCCTGCCCGGAGGTAAAACTTTCCGCTTTGGAACTGTCCACCTCGAAGCATACAACGAAGAAAGCAGGATGCTTCAGGCGAAGGAAATTTGCCGTATTGCAAAAGAAACCTCTGTTCCGTTTATCCTTGCCGGCGATCTGAATGCTTATGAAGGTAATGAGGAAATCCGGATATTTGATGAGGTTTTTGCCCGGACTTGCCGCCATTGTCCCCCAACCTTTGATGAGGATGGTGAGACCGGTGCCATAGATTTTATCCTGTTTAATCCCGCAGGCGCTCTGAAGGTGTTGAAACACAAGGTAATTCAGAACCGGGAAGTTTCGGACCATATGCCGGTAATAGCCGATCTGGAGTGGGTTGAAAATTAAGTAATCAAAGATGATTTTATGAGAAACCTGTTGTTTTTTACCATACTCCTTCCACTGACGCTGCTGTTTTATTGCTCACAGCCGGAGCAAAAAACCGTCCGGGTTCCCTACTGGGAAGATAACTTCGATCAGGAAGGTTCGTTCGATACCACCCGCTGGTCGAAAATACCGCGGGGTGCCGCCGACTGGAACCGCCATATGAGCGACTACGAAGGTTGTTATGCTATGCGTGACGGAAAACTTATCCTCAGGGGTATCAAAAATCCCGGATTTGCCGGTGATACTGCTGAATATCTGATAGGCGGCGTTTATACAAAGGGAAAAGTAAGCTTCGGATTTGGCAGACTTGAGATATCTGCCAGACTTAATGGCGCTGAAGGTGCCTGGCCTGCATTCTGGATGCTTGCTGAGGGAAAGAAGTATCCGCAAGGAGGCGAAATAGATATCATGGAGCGGCTGAACTTCGATACCATCGTTTATCAGACCGTGCATTCATATTATACCATTAAGCTGAATATCAAGGATGATCCGGTGCATTATGGCACAGCGCCTTTCGATCCTGAGGGTTTCAATGTGTTTGCTGTTGAGAAGTATCCCGATAGCGTGGTGTTTTTTGTAAACGATAAAAGGACATTTGCCTATCCGCGAATCAATACTGATAAGGAGGAGCAGTTTCCTTTTGCAGGCAGCAAGCACTACCTGCTTCTCGATATGCAGCTTGGCGGCAATTGGGTGGGAGCAATTAATCCTGATCACCTTCCGGTAGAAATGGAAATTGATTGGGTCAGGTTTTATAAGTTTCATGAAAATGGCTGTTACAAATAGCACTGCTCATATTTTAACCTGAATTTAACTCCCAGATGTTTTGTAAGGATTTTGTTCGGTACTTGTAGTACCATCAGCAAAATCCCTATTCCAGGAGTAAGACTTATTGATGCTTTGGTCGCTGAAGTGTACCGTAAGGGGAGCAATTCCACCAGGGAGAGTGCCTTCAAAACTGATATGATTATCTTCTTTCCGGCAACTCTGGAAAATACAGTCAAAAGCCTGAAAATCAATAATGGAGCGAGTATGAAATTAGTTTTCATAATGACTTGTATTCATAATATTTTCCGTTATTTTATACCGATTGGAAAAACACAATAGACCAATTTTCGCTCTGCTCGATTGTTCTATATATTTAAACCATCGGCATTTACGTTTGTAGATTTACAAAACAGTTTGGACTATTTTGTAAATACAAATCGTATAATTTTCAGGTCAGCCCCTGTATGAACAGATGCGAAAATTTAGCAATAATCGCTTGCAGTATGGATTGATTATGCTTCCATATCAGAATTTTAATGGCGCAAAACCAACATAAATGCACAAAATTTCATTTGTTTAATACTGATTATATCATAAGAAGTCTGGATCCGCATTTAATCCTAATCCGTTAAAGAGAATATTTTAAGCCGGTTTTGAACCTTTACTGCTTGCTGCTCTAAAATCATTATCCGGCAGTGGAACAAAAGTTTTGTTATCGTTGGGAGGAAGAATGATTTTGCCGTTTCTCCAATCATTTTTGGCTTGTTCGATGCGCTCGCGCTTTGAGGAAACGAAGTTCCACCAGATAAAACGTTCGCCCAAAGGTTCACCACCCAATAACATAAGACTGCTTGTTTCCTTTGCGGTAAACACCGGCTCCTGATGTTTGGAAAACAGCAACAACTGTCCTGATGTGTAAATGTGTCCCTGAAATTCGATACTCCCTTTAACAATGTACAAAGCTTTTTCGCTATACTGTTTCGGGAGATGGATACTTGCTTTTGGTTCGAGTTCGGCATGCAGATAAAAAAGAGGCGAATGAATATGTACGTCACTCTTTTCATTAAATGCTTCGCCGGCAATCAGTCGCATCCATACCCCTTTGTCAGTTAAAACGGGTAGTTGTTCTGTTTTATAATTAAAGAAAGAAGGATCAATTTCTTCTGCCTCCTCGGGTAAGGCGACCCAGGTCTGTAACATTTCCAATTGCCCGTCTTTCAAAAGTTGCAGGTCTTCAAAGCGTTCGGAATGGGAAATTCCTTTTCCAGCGGTCATCCAGTTGACTTCTCCAGGACGGATAAGCTGTTCAATACCCAGGCTATCCCGATGTGTAACACTGCCATCCAACAAATAAGTTAGGGTAGAAAGCCCGATATGCGGATGGGGCAGCACATCCATTTCAGGGATAATTGCATTGGTGTTTATGGGACCGGCATGATCCATAAAGATGAAGGGACCTACCATTCGTTTTTGTCTGAAAGGCAATATGCGTTTTACGCTTAAGCCGGCGCTAATGGAAGCTTCGCGGGCAGATATAATAAGCTGAGGCATAATAATTTACAATTTAAGGTATATAAAAAAAGCATATCCGAATCATACATTGATAATTCGGATATGCTTATTGGTTAAAAGTAGATTATGATAAATCTACTTCGCTCAAATCAATTCCAAGCGCATCGGCTACTCCTTTACCGTAAGCAGGATCAGCTTTATAGCAGTTGGAGATATGGCGTTTCTGGATAAACTTCTCGGCAGGACCAATATCACAGGCAGTATTTTTAAACAATACTTGCTGCTGCTCTTTCGTCATCAGACGGAACAGATTTCCGGGCTGGGTGTAATAGTCATTATCATCTTCACGGAAATCGTAATGGTCTGCATCTCCTTCCAATGGAAGTGGCGGTTCAACAAATTCTTTTTGCTCTTCCCATTGTCCATAGCTGTTTGGGAAATAGTGCAAGGTATCTCCTTCGTTGCCGTCTACGCGCATAGCGCCGTCACGGGATGGATTATGGAATGGGAAGCGAGGGCGGTTTACCGGAATCTGGTAATGGTTTACGCCAAGGCGGTAACGTTGTGCATCTCCGTAGGAGAACAAACGAGCCTGCAACATTTTGTCCGGTGAAAAGCCGATACCGGGAACAATATTTGCCGGGTTAAAGGCAGCTTGTTCAACATCGGCAAAATAGTTTTCAGGGTTTTTATTCAACTCCATCACACCGACATCAATAAGTGGGAAATCCTTTTGTGACCACACTTTTGTAAGGTCAAAGGGGTTAAATGCACAGTTTTTAGCTTGCTCTTCGGTCATGAGTTGAATTTTCAGCTTCCATCTTGGAAACTCTCCCTTTTCAATGGAGTTGAAAAGATCGCGCTGATGGCTTTCTCTATCTTTTGCAATGATTTCTGTGGCTTCTTCATCCGTCAGGTTTTGGATGCCTTGTTCGGTTTTAAAGTGAAATTTCACCCAAATCCGTTCGTTTTTGGCATTAATCAGACTAAAGGTATGGCTTCCATAGCCGTTCATATGACGGTATGATTTTGGGATACCGCGCTCACTCATGGTAATGGTTACCTGATGAAGTGCTTCGGGCAAAAGTGTCCAAAAGTCCCAGTTATGATTTTTGCAGCGCAGATTTGTTTTTGGATCGCGCTTCACTGCTTTATTCAAATCGGGGAAACGATATGGGTCGCGCAAAAAGAATACCGGGGTATTATTTCCTGCTAAATCCCAATTACCTTCTTCGGTATAAAATTTCATGGCAAAGCCACGAATATCACGTTCTGCATCTGCAGCGCCACGCTCGCCGGCAACAGTAGAGAAGCGAACAAACACTTCTGTTTCCTTCCCAATTTCTGAAAACATTTTGGCCTTAGTATACTTTGTAATATCGTGAGTAACGGTAAATTTTCCAAAAGCACCTGATCCCTTGGCATGCATACGCCTTTCGGGTATTACCTCTCTGTCGAAATGCGCCAATTTTTCCAAAAACCAAAAGTCTTCCATCAGCATCGGTCCTCTTTTACCGGCTGTTTTAACATTTTGATTTTCAGCAATAGGTCGTCCTGAAACAGAAAAAAGTTTCTTTTTGTTTTTTTGATTGTCCATAAATTTTAAAGATTAATTATTAGTAATTGATGATGCAAAAATAGTGATTTTAGCATAAAATGATAACAGGAAGAGTTCAGGATTGTTATTATGAATCATTATTATTTGATTGGACGGATTACTTATATTGTAACTTCAGTGTTTATTAAGTTGAAAGATCATGAAATCTTTCAGTCTTACTGGATCCTAAACAGCGATCTTATGTAGTTCTAAAAAATATTTTCGATATTATTAAAAACTGATCTTCATAGGTATTAAAAGATCAGGTCTTACCTGTGGTTTTTCAGAATAGCTGACAGAAAACGTTTATACAAAATTAAAAGCTGACTCTGGTTTTAGCAGGCTCGCGGTGCGTACTGGACAGCCTCTCAATATGCAGCTTGTCGGCAATTGGGTGGGAGCAATTAATCCTGATCACCTTCCGGTGGAAATGGAAATTGATAGGGTCAGGTTTTATGCGTTCTAACCTGATTGGGTAATTTTAATAAGGTATATTACATTTACTACGTGTATATAATACAGTTGGTAACAAGTGTAAAAAGACAGAGACAACCCAAGACTATAGTGAAATATTGAAATAAAAAAAGATTTAGCTTTTTGACAGGACAGTACAAATTTGATGGAATTTATTTTGTTTTTTCTTCCGACCCATAAAAAAGAAAACCCCGCCCACATTGTCCACATTGGCAAACCCCCGCGAGCCAACTCTCAAACCAAAGCTTTGTCAAAGAGTGCAATTTTGCCACCCCACTAAATTCGATAGATTTCGCAATTGTTTAAAACTTGTTCATAAACAAGGCAATAATATTGGCATTGCTTATTCATTTTAATTTACATTTGCAAATGTATTCGGTTCTTTTTGATTAAAAGGGAATCCTGTGAAAGTCAGGAGCTATCCCCGTAGCTGTAAGTTCCAAGAGAAGGTTTTATCACTTCTGCCACTGTTCTGTTTTGTTAGGATGGGAAGGCGGTAAAACCGGGACGAGTCAGAAGACCTGCCGGATATAAAATATCGTAGCTTTCGGGTGAAAGGCGAAAGAGAAATTACTCCTTTAGTTATTCTTATACAATCCCGCAGGTTACCATTTATTAACTTTTAAAATTCATAGTTTTATGAATGGTGAACTTATTTTAAAAAAAAATGTAAAATACAATGATGTTGTCAGGGATTTTCAGAAAAAGACATCAACTATTTATAATCTTGAAGCGACATCAACAGAAAGCACTGCATATCTTTCTACAAGGATCGATATCATACGGTGCACAGACATTATAACCGCAAATCAGGAAGTATACAAAAATGGCATAGTTTCTTATTATACCAATTCAACACATTTAGCTGTTAATTTCTCGGATGGCATTTTTGTGACACCCTCATCACAAGGGTGGGTACTGAATAAATACATCGAAGGAACAGAATTTCATGTATTCACTAGTGAGAAAAACATGCTTAGCACAGCAGCTAAGTACCCTATCCAAAAAATTAAAAGACGACTTCATATAACTTGCATAACCACATCGTCAACTTTCAATATTTGTCCTTTGCATGGGCATGTTACTGGCGAATATAGCAAATGTGAGAAATTTGTATTGGATTACGAAGTATAAAGTCGTAATACTAATTAAATATGATCTGTAAGCCAGTGGAATATACTTATGACTTAAAACCTAAAAAAACAATAAATATTGAAATAGTTTAGAAACAAAATAAAGTTCTTTCAAATTTTAAATAAATCATAAAGGTTTCCTGCATCTGCAAGAATAAAAAGGAATGCCGTGAGATTCGGCAACAGTTCCCGCTGCTGTAAGCTCTTTTATGCTTTTAAACTTTAGGCCACTGTCCCCTATCCCGACAATTAAAGGGACGGGATGGGAAGGCATTTAGAAGCGAGCGAGTCAGAAGACTTGCCTTTATGCTCCGATTTATAGCTTTCGGGAGAAAAGCTAAAAATCAACCGGCAATGTCCTATTGATTTAATCTTTTTCCTGTTGTAGCTATAATCAAAGTTTAATTGAATGTCTCACTTAAAATTCAAATAATATGACAGAAAAAAAGAAAAAGTTTAATCTTCGTTTCGGGCTTATTACCCTGATGGTAATGCTTGCAGCATTCAGCCGGTTAATTCCTCACCCGCCAAATTTTGCCCCCATAGGTGCAATGGCTTTGTTTGGCGCCGCATACTTCTCCCGGCGTTATCTCGCATTATTAATTCCCATTTTTAGCATGTGGCTATCCGACCTTGTTCTCAATAATGTTGTGTATAGGGCATTTTTCGACCATTTCGTTTGGTTTTACGATGGGTTTTATTGGACTTATAGTTCTTTTATCCTCATTGGTATAATTGGCTTTGTTGCATTAAAGCGTATTAACACACAAAAACTTATTTTGGCAAGCATTTCTGCTTCGATTGTATTCTTTCTTTTATCAAACTTCGGGGTTTGGGTTTCCACAACCATGTACCCAAAAACTCTTAGCGGTCTTTTAACTTGTTATACTGCAGGATTGCCATTTTTCAAGAATACAATTCTTGGTGATTTCTTTTACACTGCCGTTCTTTTTGGCACTTTTGAACTTGCCCAAAAACAAATACCAATTCTTCGTTTACAAACTAATAATAAATAATATGAAAAAGAAAAGTTTAATCTCATTAATGGTTTTAAGTATTTTCCTATCAATAAATGCTTTTGCACAAGGGCCTTTTCCACCGGCAGCCGGCCAAGAAGGTTCTACAGCAATTTACAAAGACTCGACAATTATTAAAAGTTGGGCAACAGGTATCGAAATTTATCGCGGGTACATAAATATTGCTGATCATGAAGTTACTTACAACGGTAGCAACAAGGCAACTTTCGGCTATCCGGCGATTGCACTTGGAGCGGCACAGGAAAGTTCGTATGATGTTGTTTCATTGGGCGATGCCGGTATGGCTACGCTTACTTTTGACAGACCGATTGTTAACGGATCCGGACCTGACTTTGTAGTTTTTGAAAATGGGTTCAGCGACACGTTTTTGGAATTGGCTTTTGTTGAAGTAAGTTCTGATGGTAACCGATTTGTTCGTTTTCCTGCTGTTTCCCTTACTCAAACTGAAATACAAGTAGGTGGTTTCGAATTACTTGACCCCACAAATATTCATAACCTTGCAGGGAAATACCGACAAGGATACGGAACACCTTTTGATTTGAACGATTTGATTGACAGTACCGATATTGATTTAAACAATATTCGATTTGTTCGAGTGATTGATGTTATCGGAAATATTAGTGATGAATTTTGTACCTACGATTCGCAAGGAAACAAAGTAAACGATCCTTGGGATACTCCGTTTCATAGCTGCGGATTCGATCTTGACGCAATTGGTGTTATCAATCATGGAGAGGAGTTTATAATTTCCGATTTCAACGATTTGACATTAGAAGAAAATTCGTATTGGAATGGCAGCGACCTGAGCGGTGGCTTTATAAGCAACAGTGTCTTTTACACCAACAATTATAACCCCGATTATTATTCATGGAGCGGTTTTGCATACTCAAATATGACAGACAATACAACTTCTGGATACACAAATCAATATAGTGCCTTTACACGTGGTGGAATGGACGCAACTGATGAAGGTGGAACAAATTATGGCGTTGTTTTTGTTCCTATTGACTGGGAAGGAGGAACCTACGATATGATTCCGATTGATGCAACACTACAAGAACCAGCTATTGTAAGCGGTTTTTATGTTACAAATTCAACTTATAGCTATCTATCGATGAGAGACGGTGATGCTTATGCCAAAAAGTTTGGAGGCGAATCAGGTAACGATCCCGATTATTTTAAATTAATAGTTTGGGGCGAAAGAGAAGATAATTCGCTAACTGAAACAATTGAGTTTTATTTGGCTGATTACCGTTTTGAAGACAATTCAGATGATTATTTAGTTGATAATTGGCGTTGGGTAGATTTGCAAGCTCTAGGTACTGTGATGAAATTGTGGTTTTCATTGGAATCAACTGATATGAGTGCATACGGTATGAATACACCTGCGTACTTTATTATTGATAATTTGACAATAATGGGTGAAGAAACAGTTTCTGTTGCTGAAATTATCAATTTAGTGAGTCACAGAATTTATCCAAATCCTTTCACCGATAAAATAACTGTCGAATGCAATGAAAACAGTATTATTAAAATTTGCGATTTATTTGGTAAAAAAATATTTGAATCAAAATCATACTCCAATAATGTAAATATATCTACCGAAAGTTTGAGGGCAGGCTGCTATATCGTAACTATTTTGGAAGATGAAAGAATTTGTTCATACAAAATAATTAAACAGTAACATTTCACAAAAAATAACTTTGCCAAAGAAAAAACTTTGGCAAAGTTTATAAACAATCGTACCGTTAATGAGAACAGTCATTTTAAATATTATCTTTTTAATTGTCCCAATTTCAGTTTTTTCTCAAAATATTACAAAAGATACAATTTATTTACCCGAAGTTATTGTAACTGAAAAGAAAATCAGAAAAGAAGACAAGTCGGTTGTTCCTTTGCAAACAATTACTCGGATTGAGCTTGATCGCGTTTCTGGTACCAATTTGGCCGATGCAATCAAGCACTTTTCTGGTGTTGTGATAAAAGATTATGGCGGTATTGGTGGATTAAAAACCGTTATGGTACGCAGTTTGGGAGCAAACCATACCGGCGTTTATATGGATGGTGTACAATTTAGCGATGTGGCTACTGGACAAGTTGATTTAGGCAGAATCAATACCGACAATGCCGATGAAGTATCTTTGATTATCGGGCAATCAGCTGATTATTGTTTACCAGCTCGTTTCTATGCATCTGCAAGTGTTGTTAATATTAACTCAATTCCACCTGATTTTAACAAGAAAAACACCAAATATAAAATAGGCACAAAAACAGGATCTTTTGGCTTATTCAGCCCGTTTATTTCGGTTCAAAATAAGATAGGGGAAAACTTTTATTCCGATATATCGATAAATTATGCCCAAGCAAACGGAGAGTATCCCTACTTAATGAAATATGGCAGTAAATCTGATACAACAGTTTATCGCAAAAATTCTGAAATACAATCCTTAAACCCTTACATAACTATTAGCGGAACATTTAAAAACGGTTCAAAATTATCATTTAAAAATTATTTATATTGGTCGCAACGTGGTTTGCCGGGAGCAGTTGTTTATTACAATCCGTTTTCGGCACAGCGACTATGGAATACTGATTATTTTACCAATCTACAATATAAAACTGCAGACACGTCTCGTTTACAATATTTAGCCAACATTAAATTCTCTCAGAATTATCTCAGATACTTAGATCCTGAGTATTTAAACGAAGAACGAAAACTCGACAACAAATACCTGCAACGTGAATATTATTTTTCGATGGCAATGAGCTTTAGATTATCAGGTTTATTGCTTTTGTCGATGGCAAGCGATTTTTTTGTAAACACGCTTTCTGCAAATTTATATAACTATTCAAATCCAATCAGACACTCAAATATCTCAGTACTAGCACTTAATTATTCACGTAAAAACCTTGAAGCAAGTTCAAATTTACTTGCAACTTTTGTAAACGAAAAAACACTTTCGGGAGAACCCGCACCATCACGCAAAAAATTAAACCCATCCTTTTCATTAGGGTATAAAATAGTTCAAAAACCAAATGTAAAAGTCAGAGTTATGTACAAAGATATTTTTCGCATGCCCACTTTTAACGATTTATATTATACGTTGGTAGGGAACAATAATCTGAGACCTGAACTTACAAAACAACTCAATATTGGGCTTATAAGCATAACAGCATTTTTGTTTTTTGATAATATTTCTTTTAAAACAGATATTTTTTACAACCGAATACATGACAAAATCGTTGCAATACCTACAAAAAATCTTTTTGTATGGTCAATGCAGAATGTGGGTATAGTAGAAACAAAAGGTATTGAGTTGCAATCGCAAATAGAAACAAAAAAGATTTCGGAAGATTTTTATATTTCTTCAACTGTTAACTATACTTATCAAAGAGCATCGGACCTCACTCAAAAAGGTTCTGCAACCTACGGTAATCAAATTGCATATATTCCCTTCGAAACTATTTCGGCATTGTCTTCATTGAACTATAAAAAAATATCACTAAACTACAACATAATATATAATGGTTTTAGGTATGTGCTTGGAGAAAATATTTATGAAAACATGATACCCAGTTGGTGGATTAGCGATATTTCGCTTTTGTATTGTTTTGAACTAAAAATCATTAATATTAATTTAAAAACAGAATTGAGTAATATTTTCAATAAGCAACACGAAGTGATCCGAAGTTTCCCAATGCCAGGTCGAGCATTTTATTTAACATTAATTTTAAAAAATTAAACCAATGAAAAATAATTCATTTATAATTATTCTATCATTAGCTGTCAGTTTCTTTTATGCCTGTAAAAAAGAACCTATTGAGTCAGATAAACCTGATGTTACTATAGATACCACATACTCAGCACTTGGTATCTATGTTTTAAACGAAGGATTGTTTAATATGAATAATTCTACCCTTACCTATTATGGATTTAATAATAATACAGCTGTTACTGATTTTTTCGACTTACAAAATGGCAGGAAATTAGGCGATACAGGTAACGATATTGCTATTTATGGAAACAAAATGTACATCATTGTAAATGTTTCAAGTCAGTTAGAAGTTGTAAACCCTTTCACAGGCAAGAGTATTAAGCAAATTTCATTTTTTAATGGTGATAAACCACGTCAACCCCGTTATATTGCTTTTCATAAAGATAAGGCATTTGTTTGTTCCTTTGATGGCACGGTTGCTGTAATTGATACGGCTTCGCTTGAAATAGAGAAGTTGATAAATGTTGGAAGAAATCCGGATGGTATTGCGGTTGCTAACAATAAAGTTTATGTTTCTAATTCCGGGGGCTTGGATTATCCCAATTATGACAATACTGTTTCGGTAATCGATGTGAACAGCCTTGCCGAGATAAAAAAAATACCAGTACATATTAATCCATATGTAATTGTACCGGACAAGTATGGTGATTTATATGTGGTTTCACGTGGTAATTATGGTGATATAAAAATGTGTCTTCAAATTATAGACAGTCAAACCGATGAATTAAAATATACTTTCCCGGATTTAGAAGTCTTAAATCTAGCTATAAATGGAGATATAGCCTATGTTTATTACTATGATTTTATGTCAGGCTCAGGATCAAAAATTATGACAATAAACGTTCAGGATGAAAGTATCATTAGCCATAATTTTATATCAGATAATACTGTTATTGAAACAGCATATGGTATAGCAGTTGATAAACTTTCGGGAGATGTATTTATTACCGATGCACATGGTTTTGTTAATACGGGTAATGTTATCTGTTTTAACAGTGATGGTAAAAAGAAATACTCCTTTACTGCTGGATTAAATCCCGGACATATTGCTTTTTTAAACAAAACAAAAATTGATACACTGCAAAATAATTATTAATGAAAGGATAAATACATATTTACACAGTAAATTTCAAAGGAAAAACAACCGTAGCTATCGAGATTTCAGTTCGTGCTTTGAAAGCTGGTAAAAAAGTTTCCTTTGACCAATTTGTTAAAGGGCAGATTTATTCTGAGGTCAAAATAATTCAATAATTTTTACCTCAAATTACTATAAAACAGTATGGCTCAGATTATTTTATTTATAATAAGCCAAAACAAGGAGGTGTTGATTTAGCACGTAAAGGATTTCGTGAAGTTTCAGAAATAATTGTTTCTGGCAAATTCGACATGGTGATTTTAGATGAAGCCAATATTGCAATTTACTACCAGTTGTTCAGTGTTGAAGAACTTATTGATGTTCTGAAAAGAAAACCTGCACAAACAGAGACAATTATAACCGGTAGGTATGCAAACGATAAACTTATTGAATTGCCCGATTTGGTAACAGAAATGAAAGATATTAAACATTATTATAATCAAGGTATGCAAACAAGAATTGGTATTGAAAGCTGAGAAAATGAGAATAGGAGGACTTACAATACAAAGGTTTATTGATTGGTAAGGAAAAATATCAGCAGTAATTTGCACCAAAGATTGTAATTTTCGTTGTGGATACTGTCATAATCCTGAATTAGTATATCCCTAGTTGATTGAACAAACTGAAGATATCCTAAAAAAGGATATTTTTAATTTCCTAACAATAAGAAAAACCTAGCTAAACGGAATGGTTATTACAGGTGGGGTTTCTACAGTACAAAATGATTTATAAGATTTTGTTATTAAGATTAAAAAAATGGGCTATGCCTTAAAATTAGATACAAACGGTTCTTTACCTATGATTTTAAAAGGCTTATTTGAATCCAATTTGGTTGATTATGTTGCTATGGATACTCAAACAATTCTTGACTTAAAAGAATATTATAATATTTGTGGCATAAAAGACTCACAATTACTTATAAAAATTGAGAAATCAATCGAAGTCATCAGAGAATAAAACATTCATTATCTATTAAGAACAACTGTTATTCCTAAATTTCATACCAGTGAAATAATAAATAAAGTAAAAAAGAAATTCTCATGTTGTAATTATCAATTACAGGAATACAGAGAAATAAAAACAGCCTACGCACAGTAGTAAGTACATACTGCAAACTGTTCCAAGCCGAACCAATTCCAAAGTTTGCAGGAAGAACTTCCGCTTTTTCAACGCACTCTGGTAAATTCATTTTGGCCATCACAAAATTACAAAATAAATTTGTGATTCGTGAATAGGTTGGTGCAGATTGATAATGATAAGAAAATGAAAGCTAAATAAATGAAATACAGACGAATATGAATGAACACCAGTTGCCAACAAACGGTATATTTGCTGGTGCAGTGGGTATTCGAGCGGCACAGCTCGTATAAAAAGTAGTTGTAACTTGATAGGAGAGTGCTTCGAAATCGGCAACTAACCATACCGCAAAACGAAATGATATGACGCTATCTGTTGTTTCTTTCCCAGTCAAGCAATCGGCGTTCTCCTTCAAGAGAGCGGATTTCAGTAATATCCTGACTGACTTCAATTGTGCCCCTGTATGTTCCGTCACTGTCCCTGAGTGCAAAATAGCGGATATGGATAAATTTCCCCCTGAGATTGATCCAGAAAGCGGCATTGTCTTTTTCCCCTTTTCTGAACGCTTCCACGATGCGGGTTACCATATGAACGCTTTCAGGCGGATGGCAGTTTTGCACCTTTCGCCCGATAATGGCTTTAGAGCGTGGGAAGATGCGGTGAGCGCTACCTGAGAAATAGCGGACGGTATCGCTTTCATCTACAAAAGTTACATCATAGGGCATGGTTTCGAGCAGAAGTATGATTTGCTCCAGTGTAAGAGCACCGGTGAACAGGTCAATAAGCCCGTCTGAAAGGGGAGAGGCACCACCGGCAGCCGCTTGTTGTGCTGGCGGCTGAATATAACACCACCCTGTTTCATGCGATTGCTGCATCATTTCATGCCAGACAGATGGGGGAATTGAGCGGAATGCAACAGGAAAAACGATCTTCTCCTCTCTGAACATAATGGGCAGAACCACAAAGAACAGATCTGCAGTAACCCTGTTCAGTTGTTTCAGATCGGGTGCCGGCTGTTTCAAAAGCTTTTCAATCTGCTTTATCAGACTGCGGAAATCGTCGTGGAATGACCACATAAGCTGAATGCAGCGGTATTTTGCAAAGGTAGCCTCGAGGTAGGGGAAAAGGATATTCTCCTTTTTTATGTAGTGCAGCTCATACGATTTCAGTTCGGCGATCAGCCTGCCCATTCCGGCAAAAAGGCGGGCATGTTCCGCTTCAGGCAGGGTGTTCAACTTTTTTATAATGTTGCGGATCCCCTCGATCAGCTCCTTTGTTTTTTCGTTCTCGAGCATCAGGTAGTAGAGGAAATGGCCCTCCTTCGGCTTCTCCAACTCCCGGCTGTTCAGCGATTTGTAAAAGATGTTGATCAGTTTGGCGACTATTTCCTTGATCCGCGCAAAATCGTATTTTTGCAGTAGGTCGTCAAGCAGCTGCATGGCCTCTTCGGGGCTGACCGATTCAATATTTGCACGGTACTTGTCGTAAAGCGCCTTGCCTTCCCTGCCTTCGGCAATGCCGCAGCAATAGTTGTAAAGGTTTTGATAATGCTCCTGATGGTTGGCAATAAATTCCGACATAATTAAATTTGTGTTAAATGGTGCTATTGATCTCCATGATCATATCGCTGTATGATTTGGCAATGATATCCTCTTTTTTAAGCCCAAAGAAATCAAAAAATCTGTTACATTGCTCCTTTAGTTCATCTGTAGTGAATGAGCCTTTTTTATCAATTGCCTCCACTTCGATAAAGGTGCCAAGATGTTCAACCTGGTCAAAATGAATTTTTACATTCTCCACAAAATAGATTTTCCGCTTTTTCTTCACCACAACTTTAACTCCGAGCTGTTTTGTAAGGATTTCCTTCAGAGCCGCATCGGGTGTGTGCCTGTAGAGAATCACCCTCGACTCTTTTGCGCCGGCATAATCTTCCCTTTCGTAGTTGATCAGCGAATTTTCGATGTTGCCTTCCCTTAACTTCAGCCTTCCGTGCTCAACATTGAAGTAGGTATCTGTCTGATGATCAATTCCCCTGAATTCCGGGTTAAGCGTAAGCAGAAGGTTTTCAGATTTTTCGATATTGTCAGCTCTGGCTTTAAATTCAAAATTTCTAAGGTTCATGGAGTAAGAGGTTTTTAACGGAAATTGATATTTATCAGGATTTTAAGAATTCTTTAATTTTTCTTATCAAAAGCTTTGATACAGATTGGAAAAATATAACAGACCAATTTTCGCTCCGCTCAATTGTTCTGAATATTTTAACCACCGGCATTAACGATTGTAAATTTCCAAAATAGTCCAAACTATTATGGAAATACAATTCGTATTATTTAAGCAATTCATTAATCTTTTCCATTATCTCTGCCCTGTCTGACGGATGGGGGGCTTTATCATTCACAACCTGTCCGTTTTTATCAATCAGCAGATAATGGGGTATTCCGGTAATATTGAATTTTTCAGTCATCAGGTTGGTTTGTTCCTTATCCAGCCAGTAGTGGTATCCGCTTATCTGCTCCTGTTTTATCGCTTTATCCCAGTTCTCATTTTTACAACCATAACCGAAATATAAAAATACGACATCTTTGCCAGCATATACTTGCTGAAGTTTTTTGGATGATTTAAACCCTTCCCGACAGGGCGAACACCAGTCAGCCCAGAAATCAACATAAATAACTTTGCCTTTAAACTGTTTTATTATCCGCTCAAAGAAGGATGCGGGCTCTCCCGATGGTTTAATCTGACTAATAAAGAATGTGTTCTCCGCATAAGTGTTATATCTGTTTTCTTCCATTATTTTCTGGTCAATCCTTTCCAGCATTACTTTCTTTATTACGGGGTCGGGGATGTTCTGCAATATCCATTCCCTTGATTCAGTACCTTGAGAAATAGAGTAGAGCTGGTTGATGAATCGTTTTGCTGCATACAACTGTGCAAAGATGCTGTGCTGGTATTTTAACATAATGGGGTCAATCTCCTTCAAAAAGCTTTTTCTTTTAATGCTGTCCGGAATAACTTGCCAGTAATGCCCTATTATTTTGCGGTAATCTGCATTTATTTCTTTTACTCTTCTGTTTATAAAATTGTCATAATCCTGGGGGGGTGTTGCATGTGTTTTATAATCAAAATCTTCTACTTTTGGAGCCGGTTTTTCTATCAGCTTTTTAATTAATTGTTGATCCCCGTCGGTTTCGGTGATTGATAAAAGGTAATTCAATAAATATTTTTTATATTCTTCAGATGCTATTCCCAATGGATTCATAGAATGATACATGCTCAAATAGTTAATGTAAGACATATAGGAAGTGCTTACTATACTTGCAAGTGGAAGTTCATCCGGTTCCTCAATCTGAACTGTATATTCCGGTCCAAGATTGTGGAACCGCATTCCGTTTATCTGATAACGGTACAAATCCTCGAGTAACTCGTTTTCAAGGTATTTATGATAGTATTCCTGCGCTTTTTTGCTGCATTGGTGCCTGATAAGAAGAGAGTCAATTTTTAGTTTTTCCTGCCTGTGGAACTCTTTTCTCCATGTAAGATATTCAAGTTGAGGCATTTCTTCCATATTGTTAATTGCAATAGTCGGATTGGGGTTGATAAACTTCAGGTATTTGCGATTTAGTAAAGTAATTTCTTCTGAAGGCATTGCATTGCTTCCCATATAGTGATTGATTTGCCAGTCAGAAATAGAATCCCACATGCGGCTATCTTCGGTAACCGTTTTCAACAGTTTGTTAAAGGCTACGATGGTCGTATTGCCGGGTGAAATCAGCACCTGAGTTTGGGTACTGCCATCAATCGTTAAATAAACCATCTGAGGATTAAAAGCTCTGAAACCAACCTCGAATTTTCCGGTCGGATCTATATTAAAAGTTGTTTTTGCAAACACATCTTCATAACCATTTAATGCATGATAAAGCTCAACATGGCCGCTCCCGATATAAAGGTCAGGATCGTAATCCTCAATAAAACCCATGATTACAGCCGTATCATCCACCATCTGAATATTGCCGAAGCCATTTTGATCGTAGTTCCGGAAACTGGGGTCAACGGCTTTCACTTTGGTAAGTTTCCATCCTTTTCCGCCCGGTGAATTCACGGAAATGGTATTATCGTCAATGATATCTATGTTAAATTTATGTGTCCGTTTTTGATTCTTCAGCGCGATCTTTACTTTTTCATTTGTGCCTGAAATCTTTTGATATTCAAAGAATTCATTGTTAAATACGGCGAACCTGGGCTGAAAACTCAATACCCATTCAATGGAATCATTTGCATTCAGCCAGTTCCCTTTTATATTTTTCGGCCGGTCTTTGTTTTTCGCACAGGAAAAGGTAATAGCCAGCATCATCAGGATGATTATCCTGTGGAATTGTACTGAGAGTAAGTTCTTCATAAAGAATGATTTTTAACAGTAATTTTAATAATAGGCTGCACTGTTGACTAATAGTTGTTAATACTGACTTTTCCAAAACCTAAATGTTCCAAGAGCTAATAAACAGGGTGTTCAGCTTTTCTTATAATGTCGTGTAAAAGTATAAAAATCTTAATTTTGTTTTGATGAAATCCTGAATAATTTGGGGAAATAAAATAAATTTACAGCCAGAAATAATCATAAGTCTGTTAAAAATATTATCCCGAATTGAATGTTGCTACAATTCGGGATAATATCATTATGAAAATTGAGAAAACTATAAGGGGTTTAGAATTCGTTTAGAACAATATTTACAATTCCTATTGCATCAAACACATTTATAATTCCGTCAGCATTTACATCGGCATTTTCGAAACAGAATGGCTGCGGGTTATTTCCAACAATATGATTTACAACGATAATTACATCAATCACATTGACTATTCCGTCGCAATTGGCATCACCCAAAAGCAAATCAGAAAGGGTAGTAAAAGATATCTGATTTCCGTAGGCTGTACCCATGTCATTAACTGCATAGGCTCTTAAATAATATTGAGTATTTGGGTTAAGACCCTGTATCTGACTTACAAAACTTCCTTCACCACTGCCATCTGTAGTGTGATCATCGCTGATAGTCGGATTCGTAACTGTACTCCAGCATACACCACGCTGACTGACTTCAGAACCTCCATTCCAGGTAACATTACCGCCTGAAACTGCTGATATGGAGGTGATCTCTGTAACTTCTGACGTACTTACCACTGGCATTGTAGCGCCGGTTCCTGTAACTGTAATGTTATCAATACAAACTCCATGTCCGAGGTTTGAAACGGCTTCAAAAGCAATATAGTAAGTAGGACTTGCTTCGGGCAATGTAAGGGTTACCTGTGTCCAGTTTGCAACATTTGAATTATACGTAGCCAAAGTTTGCCATGTGCCGTTAAGTGATGTTTTATACTTTACCCTAAGTTCATCCTGATAGTTGAAAATAAACAAGGTTCTAAGCTGATTAGTATAATGGAAATTAAGCTCTGTTGATTGATAGCCTGCCAGATTAAGTTCCGGTGAAACCAGCCTTGTAGTATTGCCTCCGCCTGTAAATCCGCTAACCTTAAAATAAGTGTTTTTGGTACCCTGATATGCATTTCCAGGATTACTTCCACCGTTACCGGCACCAATTGCCCAGTCAGTTGAGGCGGATACATATTCCTGCGACCAGCATACCGGTATGGCAGATGATTGTTCAAAACTTTCTTCAAAAGGAAGCTGAAAAACTTCACATCCGGTAAATGCTGATGTTGAACGCCCGCTGGAATATGTATTTTGATCGTTGTATGACCATAGTCTGTAAAAATATTGTGAGGCTGGTTCCAGACCCAAATGCAGGAACTCGGTATCCCCGCCTTTATAGAGGATAGTTCCGCCTCCCGGAAGAGTACTTCCCGGTTGATAAACCATTCCTGAATCAGGTATTCCGAAAACGTTTTCAGTTGACCATGCAAGCATAACATTATTCCCATCAGGATTTTTATTCCATGAAACCGAAATTTCACTTGCACTCAATGTAGTAGCAGAAATATTTGATGGGTTCATAATACCAGTAAGATAGTTTTGAGCATCAATTAATGCCTGATAAGCATTCAGTCTGCCGCTACCCAACTGACCAATGTAACTTGGGTTGACTGCATAATGATCGTCTGTTGAATTCATCAGGATCTCAGCAATATCTTCAGGAGTAAGCAGTCCGTAAACATGAGAAGCTACGAGGGCTGCCACGCCCGATACATGAGGGCATGCCATTGAAGTTCCTTGATAGAAACCATAAGTGCTGTTATTCATAGTACTTAGTACACCTCTGTTAGACGCAGTATTTGTTTCACCACCCGGTGCTGAAATATCAACCCAAGCCCCGTAATTTGAATAGTACGAGCGTACATCACTGTGATTGGTAGCTGCTACGGCAAATGTTCCTGAATAATATCCGGGATACCATGCACCGGTAGCATTATCATTACCGGCAGCAAAAATTGTTATTCCGCCGTCAATAAGCGCATCGCCTCCTCCGTTTACATTAAAATAGTCAATGGCATCAAGAACGTTCTGGTCGTAAACACCAACGTTGCTATAGCCCCAACTGTTCTGGGATATTGCAGCACCATTGTCGGCTGCCCAGATAGGAGCAAGATGAAAACCACCATTAGTCATTCCGGAGAAAACCTGACATGACATGAGCCTTATTCCGTCGTTATTACCTGATCCACCGGCAATTCCCGCTACACCAAGACTATTATCGTTGAGGGCAGCAATAGTTCCTGCCACATGGGTTCCATGATCGCCCGGATTAATATTACTATTTCCTGAAACAAAATTATATCCTATTTCTGACCACATATTGCCGGCAAGATCAGGATGATTGTATTGAATTCCCTCATCAATTACTGCAACTATCAGGTCGCTGCTTCCTTTTTCAATATCCCATGCCTGAAATAATTTTATGTCAGAACCTGGTGTTCCGCCTGTTTGTCCTGTGTTGTTATAATGCCATTGTTCGTCGAGTCGCGGGTCGTTTGTAGTCCAGGAAGTAGATGAATTTTCGGGATTTGAAGCAGATTCTGCCATAACTCTTTGAGCAACACCTGTATAAAGCACTTTCTTAAATTCCGGTGCTGCATATTCAATTTCGTCAAGCGATCGGTATCCGGCAACTATGGTTTTAATATCAGCACCCGATTCAAATGTAAGTCTGTACCAAAGATGAAAGCCCCAGGCTTTGTGCTTTTGTGTGAAAGTGTTATTAAATGCATTACTTAAGAATTCTTGTTTTACATTTTGAGCCCTGAACAAATCATTTAATCTGTCAACGGGTTCAATATTAAAACGAACGAGTCCGTTGCTGAGTCTGGTAGCAGGCTGTTGTTCAAGCTGTTCGGCATATTCAGGTTTGAATTTTAGAAGCACAATACCATCTTCGTAAGCATCAGATGAAACGCTTTGTAAATCAATAGGAGGTCGTTCGCCGCGAACTACTCTGTAATTTTCGTTAATGGTTTGTGTTTGGCCTGGTTTGATAATGCTAAACATGGCAAATGCCAGCATGACAAATGCCGTAGTCCTGAAAAGGAACGGTTTTTTCATAGTTTTAAAATTTTGTGAGAATAAGTAAAATAATAATTGGATGCAGAGAGTATTTTAGCTTTTAGTCAATGAGTTAATTTGAGGGCAAAAATAACAAATTATTATAAACTTGTCTTTGCTTTTTGGGTTTTTATGGGAAAGACCCTGGGCATATTGATAAAATATATACACAACAGGCTAATTTACCCGGGAACTTAAAAGCGTATTTGTATGTCGTTGATATTTAGTAAAATGGGTGTGGTTTCTTAAAAAACATTAAGATTTATGAATACATTAAATTATTTATTTATAACTTTGCCTCTTATTACGTGATTGAATTGTTTGACATTAAGCATATCAGAAAATCAGAAGAGAGGCGCTACAATAACATTCTTTTTTCTAAATCATTGGATCTTAGAATTATAGAGGTTTTTTTTATATGATTTGGAACCATCTTGAATTTTTCAAAATCAATTTAATTAATATATAAAAATCAATTTATCATTTAATGTTTCACAAAAATTAAAATTATGAAAAAGTTAATTACACTTTTAATGGCATTAGCTTTTATAATGCCTGATTTATTGGGAGAAACCGGAACGGTTACTTTGGGCAGCGGAACTACTTCAAATAGTACAACCGCGCATCCAACTCCCTATGGTACGTATTATAAAAATCATCGTGTTCAGTATCTTGTACTGGCCGGTGAACTTGCTTCTCTGGGTTTGGCACCCGGCGATATTACCGCTATTGGTTTTGATGTTGCCAATGTTAATAATTGCAGCGCCATGCCAAATTATACCATGATGGTAAAATTCACTGATGCAAATGAATTAACCAATGTTTTTGATAATGAAGGTTATACCACAGTATGGACCAGTGAGGAGTTTTTACCTGAGAATGGATGGAATACCCATACTTTCAGTACTCCCATGTATTGGGATGGAACATCAAATCTGTTAATTGACGTTTGTTATGATTTGGTAGGAGGCTATACCCAAAATGCTTCGGTTTATTATACAGCAACTGCAACGAATCTTGCAAATTATTATCGTAATGATACTAGTCCTGCTTGCGGAACGTCTGCTACGGCTACTGTTTCGAAAAATCGTGCTAATATGCAAATTACGGGTGAACTGGCTAGTTGTGTTCCACCATCCGGATTAACTGCTACTGATGTTACTGCACATACTGCACTTATTGGCTGGACACCGGTAGGCAGTGAAACCTCATGGAATTTAGTTTATGGAGAGGCAGGTTTTGATATTCAGGAAGAAGGTGTGGTAGTTTATGGTGTTACCTATCCTTACCTTCTTGAAGATATTGAAGCAAGTACACAATATGATGTATATGTTCAGTCTGTTTGTGACGATGGTGCAAAAGAACTAAGTGCATGGGCAGGACCAGTTACATTTAAAACATTATGTGTACCGATATCTGTTTTCCCATGGATTGAAAGTTTTGAAGATGTTGTCATTCCCGCTTTTCCTGATTGTTGGTTAAAAGAAAGTGGCAATTGGGTAACAACCAATAATGCAAGTTCAACTTATGATGCTGATGCAAGAACGGGAACTCAGTTTTTACGCGAACGTTACAGCGCATCGAATTCATATATTTGGACACCTGGTTTTGCTGTTGAGGCAGGTGTTTCTTATGATTTTTCATTCTGGTGGGCAGGCGATACTTATGCAGGTTGGGATGGTGATGTATTTTATAACCATTTACAGACTTCAGAAGATGCAATACATATTGAAACCTTTGTTGAAGCAGGCACTACAACTACAAAAACATACGCTCATTTTTTATATACATTTGTACCTGATGAAGATGGTATTTATTATTTTGCAATAAGAATTAATTCTCCAAGCAGCCCGTGGTATCTTAGCTTTGATGATTTCAGGTTCGAACAAACACCAAGTTGCGTAGCTCCAACTAACCTTGCTGTTTCAGAAATTACTCAATCCGGTGCAAAAATTGATTGGACTCCCGGCGGAGAAGAACCTATGTGGAATCTGAAATATGGCGATCCGGGATTTGATCCCTCAACTGAAGGAACCCTTGTTGAAGATTTAACAACAAATAGTTATACTATTACAGGATTGAGTGCTAATACACCTTATCAGGTATATGTGCAGGCTAATTGTGATGGAGATCAAAGTCCTTGGGCAGGACCACTTGCCTTTGTAACAGAATGTGGCTCATTTACTTTGCCTTTTACTGAAGATTTCACCGGAGTGGCTGTTGGTACATTACCTATATGCTGGTCAGTTTCAGGAGCAGGGCAAACTAACTGGAGTGTACAGAATACCACAAATGCCGGAGGTACGGCTCCTGAAATGAGGTTGTATTGGAGCCCAGGTTTTACTGATATATCAAGATTGGTAACTCCTATTTTATCTGCCGGAGATGCTAATAATTTTATGGTTTCTTTTGATCAAAAGCTTGATTATTATGCAGCATTTGAAGGTGCATATATAGCAGTAGAATACTCTGTTGACCTTGGTGAAAACTGGGAAATTATTTATCAAAATTTCTATTCATCAACTTTTGGTCCCAAATCTGAAGAATTTTATTTTACAGTTCCTGAAGAAACTGATGAGTTTAAGCTTGCCTTTACATTTTATGGTTATGTGTATAATATAAATGGATGGTACATTGACAATATACATGTTGACAGTTTTGTACCTGCAAACCTTAGTGGTAATGTAAGTAGCGCACGTGGTCCTATTGAAGGAGCAAAAGTCTTTACTGGAGGATACGAAGTCTTTACTGATGAATCCGGAAATTATGAAATATTGGGAATTCCGGCAGGATTTTATGATATCGGTTGCGAAGCTGAAGGATTTTTAACCAAACTCGTAGAAGATTTTGAATTGGAAGAAGGAGACAACACTCTTAATTTTGTTCTTGATTTTGCTCAGATCGCTGTTGATCCTGAAAGTTTTGAAGTAGATGTAACGCAAGGAGGTGAACTTACCGAAATGTTGAATATTTCAAATCCTGCAGGAACTGCACCTCTGACATGGAATGCAAAAATTTCTTATAGCGCTAAAGGTGACTCATATCAACATTTCAATTTTAGTTCAAACTTTAGTAGTAATTACAAAGAAGATGCATTGTTAAGTGGCAATTCACAATCTGCCGGTGCATCAACAAGAGAAAACACCACCTGCCCTGAGGGTTCATTATTTGGTTTTGAACCTGATTATGAAGACTGGGCTTTGGTTACATCAGAAGAAGCTCCCGGATATATTGCATTTCAGTATTTCTCAGATGTAGATGAGATTATTGGCGGAATTACATTCTGGGGCGGTAATTTAGTTAACGCGGGCGGATGGAGCGCATGTAACGATGAGGATCCAATGCCTTTTGTAATAGAGTTTTATACTGATGATAATGGCGAACCAGGTGATTTTGTTACTTCCTTCACAACTTCTATTTCAAGAGTTGACACCCAGATTCCAATTGGCACTTATGGTAATTTTTATATGTATAGTTTAGAGTTTGATGAAGCAATAGCTCTTTCCAGTGGATGGGTTGCTATTCAGGGTCAGACTTCTACTCCCGATTGCTGGTTTATGTGGGCAGGAACTTATGAAGGTGTTGGAACTCCATATTTACAGTGGGATGGAACGGCATTTGACATTGGTGATTATGCTCTGAGCCTTTGTCTTACTGGGTTTGAAGGTACTGAATGGTTATCACTCAGCAATAATAGCGGTATTGTACAACCCGGCGACAGTGAAGATATTGAACTTACTTTCAATGGTGCTGATCTGGAAGAAGGCACTTATAATGCTACTATAAAAATAACCCATAATGGACAAAACGCAGCAAAAGGATTGGTACAGATCCCTGTAACCATGAATGTTGTTGTAGGTTGTGCTGCACCAAAGAATCTCACCGTTTCCGGTATCACTCAAAATAGTGCTATGCTTGATTGGACTGCCGGAAGTACAGAAACTACCTGGAATTTGAAATACGGAGAACCTGGATTTGATCCTGCAACTGAAGGCACTCTTATTGAAGATATAACTACAAAACCATATCTTCTTGCTGATCTTGAGGGAGATACTGAATATGCTTTCTGTGTACAGGCAGTATGTGATGATGAAGTTTTAAGCGATTGGTCAGTACAGGTTACTTTTGCAACACTGGGTGATGTAATAACCGATTTCCCATGGTACGAAAGCTTTGAAGATGTTACTATCCCGACATTCCCACCTCTATGGTTTAAAGAAAACGGCGATTGGGTAACAACCAATAATGCAAGCTCTGCCAATGATGCTGATGCCAGAACAGGAACTCAATTCCTTCGCGAATCATGGAGTGCTGTTGATGAATTTATGTGGACTCCCGGTTTTGTTGTTGAAGAAGGAGTTTCTTATGACTTCTCATTCTGGTGGGCAGGTGATAACTATGCAGGCTGGACCGGAGATGTGTTTATTAACACTGTTCAGAATTCAGAGGATGCAACTCAAATAGGAACTTCATTCATTGTTCCTGGAACTACCACTAATAAGAACTATGCTCAGTTCCTTTATACATTTGTACCTGAAGAAAGCGGAACATATTATTTTGCTGTAAGAGTAAATGCTACTTCTAATCCATGGTATCTTAGCTTTGATGATTTTGAGTTTAATTACACTCCTTCCTGCCAAGCTCCAACCGGACTTATGGCTACTGATATTACTATAGATAGCGCAGTATTGGATTGGACAGAGAGTGGCGATGCAAGTGTTTGGAATTTAAAATACTGGGAACAAGGAACACAGGATACTATAAGCGTTAACGATGTTGACAAGCCTTACATACTTACTGACTTGAATTCAAATACATACTATTCATTTACAGTTCAGTCCGATTGTGGTGGCGGTGATTTAAGTGCATGGGCTTATTCGTTTACTTTTATTACTGCATGTGATGTTATGGAGCTTCCATTTGCAGAAGATTTTGAAGATGCTGCTTTCCCACCAAATTGCTGGGTAAGATATAATATTGATGGTGGTGGTTCAGAATGGATAGGATCAACAACACAAAATCATACTCCCGGTGGTTTAAGATCAGCTTATCATCAATATTATACTGGAGATCAGGATGGCTGGCTGGTTTCTCCTCCATTGCAATTGCCTTCAAGTATGGAAATTATCCTTACATTCTGGTCATATAATGTGTATCCGGGTGATTATGGTGAAAATTCTGTACTTGTTTCAACCGGTTCGGGCAATCCTGTTGATGGCGATTTTGTTACAATCTGGGCTCCCACTTCTGTAACACAAGCATGGGAAGAAACTGAATTATTATTGAATCAATTTGCAGGTGAAACTGTTTATGTTGCATTCAGATATACAGGAAACTATGCTCACTCATGGTATATTGATGATGTAGAAATAATTGCTGAAGTATTGGGTGAATGTCCCAATCCAACCGATCTTACTGCATCCGATATCACTCAAAGCAGTGCGCTCCTTGATTGGGTAGAGGGTGGTGCCGAGGATACCTGGAATCTGAAATACGGAGCTCCGGGATTTGATCCTGAAACCGAAGGTACTCTTATTGAAGGTATAACTTCAAAGCCATATCTGTTAGAAGGATTGGATACAAATACTGAATATGGATATAGAGTGCAGGCTGATTGTGGTAGCTCGTTGAGTGATTGGTCAAATGAACTAGTTTTTGCAACTGCATGCGGAAGTTTTGGACTCCCATTTGCTGAAGATTTTGAAGGTGTAACTTTCCCGCCGATTTGTTGGGGTAGGTACGACTTAAATGGTGATAATGTAGTTTGGAGCAGTTCAGTACAATATAATAATACACCGGGTGGAGAAAAATCTGCTCGCCACTCTTATTCATACGGTGGCGGAGGACTTGGCTCTGACGGATGGCTGGTTACTCCGGCTATTGAATTACCTGTTAGTACAAGTGTTTCTCTTTCATTCTATTCATATAATACATGGACAGATTATTACGAAGAAAACTATGTTATGTTATCAACCGGTTCAGGCGATCCTGCAAGTGGCGATTTTGTTGAAATCTGGACAACTGATGAAGTTGCTGAAGAATGGGTTGAAACAGTACTGAGTTTGACTGAATATGCCGGTGAAACTGTTTATATTGCATTCAGATATGTGGGATACGATGGTCATGAATGGTACCTTGATGATATTCTTATTTCTGAGGCTCAGGAAGTATTACCCGGCGACGCCAATGGCGATGGTGTAATTGATATTCTCGATTTAACTGCCATTGCATACTATATTGTTGATTTCAATCCTGATCCGTTTGTATTTGAAAATGCTGATGTGAACGGCGATGGAGTTGTTAACCTCAGCGATATTATCCTTACTGCTAATATAATTATGGGTGTAGACCTGAAAACTATGGATTTAGATCTTGAATCAGCTACTGCTCATATTTATCTTAACCCCAATGATATTACTCTGATTAGTGATGGAACTCTGGCTGGTTTACAGTTTGAAATTTACGGCTTGTTTGCCGAACAACTTGATTTATTGCTTCCTGGTTATGAATTGGTAACCAATGTAAAGAATGGCAAGCTTATGGGCTTGATATTCAATGTAAACAACACACCAATTCCGGCAGGCAAAATTAAATTGTTCAATATCAGTGAATCAGCTAATGACCTGACATGGGGTGAAGTAGGAGCTGCTAACACCGTAGCTCAGGCAGTTAAGGTTCAGAAACATGTTTTAATGGCTGAAGAAGAATTTGCTTTCAGCGCTTATCCAAATCCATCAAATGGTTTGGTTTATGCCGATATCAGCCTGCCACATGAATCAATGCTCGTTGTTACAATTGTTGATATGACCGGAAGAGAAGTGCAAATTCTACATCGTGGTATCTTATCAGAAGGATCATATCAGTTCAGAAATGATGCAAACAACTTACTTAGCAGTGGAGTATACTTCCTGAAAGTTGAAGCTGTTTCATCTGCTACTTCTGAAGTTTTCACCAAACAAGTGAAAATAATTGTAATGGATTAATGCTGTTTTTAAACTTTGAGAGCCAAAACACTCAAAGTTTGATAGCAATAATTATTTTAAGTTAAACTCTTCCGCTGGACTGGTCAACATGACCAGTCCAGCGGTTTTTTTATGCCTGATTATAAAATCTTTATTTGGTTTTTAAATAAGCGGATAAATAATTCCATCTTCAATTATAATAGGTTGTGGTAAAGATGACATGCTTACGACAAGTTTCTGGAATATTACAAGTTTTCGATTCTTTAATGATAATAACCTATGTTAACGTGAGTTCGATTTATCGGATTTCTAAATTTTGTGGTTATTAATAGTTTTTTTAAAAAAAAAACTCATTAACAATATGATATTCAATTAAATAATAAAGATAATCTTCCTAATTTTATGTCATCAAACAAAAAAAAGCAGGAGGATTATCTATGAAAATGTACGACCAAATTACGGAAATATTTTGTAATGTGAATGACTTTTGTCTGGATTTTGAAAAAAAATATTCGTACCCACATGATAGAAAAAGAGAAGAAGAAAAAAACATACCCTTTTCAATGTTGGATAGTGAAGTTATTACAATTCTGATATACTTTCATTTGGGTAGTTTCAGAAACTTTAAGCATTTTTATCTTTTCTATGTTAAAACTCATCTGCAACAGGATTTCCCTACATTAGTTTCTTACAACCGTTTTGTTGAATTGATGCAAAAAGTAATGCTGCCTATGACTCTATACCTGAAAATGAGATGTATTGGCGATTGTCCAGGGATTTCATTTATAGATTCGACTACATTAAAAGTGTGTAACAACCGAAGGATTCAGAATCACAAGGTATTTAAAGGAATTGCACAGAGGGGTAAAGGGAGTATGGGGTGGTTCTATGGCTTTAAACTTCATCTTGTTGCTAATGATAAAGGTGAAATTATTAACTTTGTCATAACCCAGGGCAACGTTGATGATAGGGAACCATTGTTGGGTAGTAATGTACTTGAAAAAATTCAAGATAAACTCTTTGGCGATAGGGGATATATATCACAAAAGCTGTTTGAATTGTTGTTTGTTGATGGTATACACCTGATCACAAAGATCCGTAGCAATATGAGGAACTCGCTTCTTAGCCTTGAAGATAAACTAATGTTGCGCAAAAGAGCAATAATTGTATCTATTAACGATGAATTGAAAAATATTTTTCAAATTGAACATTCAAGACATCGTTGCTTTACAAATTTTATTGTAAACCTCATTTCATCATTGATCGCTTATAGTTTGTTTCCCCAAAAACCAGCAAACCAGTTTGAAAAAGGTTACTCACAGCAACTTACACTATTCTAAAATATGTCGAACTCACGTTAAATTATCTGTTAGTGTCAAATGTTTTCTGAAACTTAGGAGTTTTGAAAGTTTAAGTTCATTACAAGAAATGATATTTTAGGAATGAATATTTTATGCTGATATCTAATATTGAATGTGTTAACTTGTTATTAAAGATTTACGTAAATCTCCTTTATAAGCTATTTAGCTGATAATAATCACATTGACATCTGTATTTGAAATATTAATTTTTAATAAAATATAGCAATTGTTAAGACAAAATTATATGTTTCCTTTGTAATAAGTCAAAATAATTCATCAAAGAATTATTAAGGAAGAGCTATGTTTAATTACATGATATACAGCGCCTTAATATTTTTAAAAAGCCAAGGATTAAATATATTTAATAAATAAAAGGTTAATCAGACACTTGAAATCATGAAAAAAGAATCACAACATTTACTACTAATGCAAATGCATGCATTTTTAGTAACCAGACAGTCGAGGGCATCACCACAATAAAGTTCTATTTTCTTAGAAGTAGTATTAAGCAAACCACAGCAAATATTTTGCTGTTTTAATAATCGTAAATTAATTAACTTATAAAAAAAAAATAAAATAAATGAAAAAGGCATCATTAACTCTAATAACAGCTTTATGTATAATAATTGGGCTAAATGCGCAAAATTTACAACAGAACTTAATCGAAACAAATAATAGAAATATTACGGGCATTACACAAATTCAAGGTGACGCTAATTGTGACGGGCAAGTGGATATACTGGATGCGATTTCGATGTCAAGCTATGTGCTTGGTTATAATCCGGAACCATTTTGTTTCAGTAATGCTGATATTAATGGAGATGGGGAAGTTAACCTCAATGATCTAATATTGACAGTAAATATTATTCTTAGTGGAGGTAGTTTTACATGTGGAATTTCTACAATTACCGATATTGATGGCAATATTTATAAAACTGTTCTCATAGGCGAGCAGTGCTGGATGGCATCTAGCCTTAATGTTACGCATACACCAGATGGAGAAGTATTGGTTAGAGAATGTTATAACCACGAACCATCTTACTGCGAACTTTACGGAGGACTTTATTCCTGGGCAACAGTGATGAATGGGGCTGGTAGCAGCGCAACAAATCCAAGTGGTGTACAGGGAATATGCCCTTCAGGTTGGCATGTCCCCAGTGATGATGAATGGACTCAACTTACTGACTATGTCGGTGCGAATGTGACTAATGGTCATGGTAATGCTTTAAAGTCATGTCGTCAGGAAAACTCTCCACTTGGTGATAGCTGCGATACATATGATCACCCTCGTTGGGATTATCATTCAACCCAATTCGGGACTGATGATTATGGATTTTCAGCTTTACCAGGAGGAAGTCTTAATGCCGCTGGTCAATATCTCAATATTGGACTCTTTTGTAATTTGTGGTCTTCAACTGAATCCTCAGCTACTTGGGCATGGCGGCGATATATTGTATACGATGGTGCTTCAGTAAATAAGAATCAACAAGTTAAAACATTATATATGTCAGTCCGCTGCGTTAAGGATTAAGATGATTTTTTCAAAATCATGCAGTTTTAAGGTAACTGTTCAGGAACAGGGTTTTAAATCATCTGCTATATACTTGAATTAGCTAATATTGATAATTTTAATCTCACTGGTTACAATAAATATTGAGACAATACAAGACTTGCGGCAAAATGAAACCCACGATTCTTTATCTGAAAAACAAACTGTTTTTTGAATAAGAGTAATGATTGAAGAATGTTTTCAGATAAACATTTTAGACAGCATAGCTTTGTTGATTTTATTGATTACCTTAATTCTGTCCTATTATTAATATACAGCATATTTCCCAAAAAGCTGAAGACCCAGTACGGAAATGTTTGTTTATTACAACTTGTGCTGTTAAAGAATTGATCTAATTTAAGTTGTATTCCGCCGGACTGGTCATTTTGACCAGTCCGGCGGAATTTGTACGTCGGGCATGGTATTAAGCTGGCAGGATGCAAGTTCCTGCATGTGCCGAGTTGATAGGAAACATTAGCGATTGACAAGGGTTTTGGGGCGACCCTAAATCTGAAGGAAGTCATTTGTATATTCCGGACTAACCTGACCCCCCATTCCGGATCATAGTGCCCCCCCATTCCTGAATGCTGCCCCCCCTATATAATTAGGATAAAAGGACTGTCATTCCGGCATATTGCCCCCTTAATCCGGCGGATTAGTTTTTCAAAGCGTAGCTTCGCCAGTCAA
>MTBK01130332.1_pt1 | contig 32316 bp, 28 predicted proteins | sample 1535981 | NCBI WGS metagenome assembly MTBK01 (sample SAMN06109225, study PRJNA356200) | anaerobic digester metagenome | isolation source: biogas reactors fed with pig manure or primary and secondary sludge | place: Spain | collected 2016-06-30
CCGTAGTGCAGGCGCCCGCATAGTGGAAGATGTTGCCGTTTTGTATGCTCAATCCGATGTGGTTCTCAAAGCGAAAGAGCCTCTGTTTAACACTGAAAAAAAGATGCACGAGGTGGAGATGATGCCCCGGGGGCAGGTTCTCGTCACATTTCTGCACCCTGCCGCCCCCGCCAACCATGACATGGTGAACAAACTTGTGGATCAGGGGGTAACAGGACTGACCCTGGAAGGCATTCCCCGGATCTCCCGGGCGCAGTCCATGGATGCCCTGACCTCCATGAGCACCGTTGCCGGCTACAAATCAGTGCTCATGGCCGCTAACCGCATTTCCAGGTTTTTGCCCATGATCGGCTCGGCGGTAGGGATGATCAAGCCGGCAAATGTGCTTGTTCTTGGCACCGGCGTGGCCGGACTGCAAGCAGTAGCCACGGCTAAAAGGCTTGGCGCCGTTGTTACCGCTGTTGATATCCGCCCCGATGCCTTGGAGCATGCCAAAAGCCTGGGAGCTAAGGTTGTCGATACAGGCGTTCCCGAGGAAGTAGCCCTGGGCGAAGGCGGCTACGCCAGACATCTGCCGCAGGAATGGCTGCTCAAAGAGCGGGAAGCCATTGCCGAAACCGTTGCCGCCTCGGATATCATCGTCTCCATGGCACTTGTTCCTGGCAAACTGGCGCCTATACTGCTCACAGAAAAAATGGTCCAGTCGATGAACCCGGGATCAGCCATCATTGATGTGGCCATTGACCAGGGCGGCAACTGCGAGCTTACCCAGGGCGGCGAGATCATCGAAAGATACGGCGTGAGCATTGAAGGCACCAAAAACATCCCCGGGCTGATCCCGGCCAGCTCCACGCTCATGCTTGCCAGAAACATCTACAACTACATTGCCTATTTCATCAAGGATGGTCGCATCGAACTTGATCTGGAAGATGAGATCATTGCCTCCTCCATTGTCAGCAAAGAAGGCAAGCTTTTACATGCCGGAGCCAGAGAAGCAATGGGCCTCGATTAATCACGCGGGAAAGGTTGAATGCATAAAAATGAACCCCCTTTTATTAATTGCTATTTTTCTCCTTGCCGCTGTGCTGGGATACAAAGTGATCAAAGAGGTGCCCTCGCTGCTGCACACCCCCCTTATGTCTGGCACCAACGCCATCTCCGGGGTCACTATCCTGGGCTCACTTGTCTCCACCGCTGCGGCAGCAGCTGTGGGAAGCCGCCTGCTCGGTTTTCTGGCTATCATGTTGGCTTCTATTAACCTTGTGGGCGGTTTTGTAGTCACAGACCGGATGCTTAAAATGTTCAAACAGTAGAGAGGAGGACCACCTATGCAGCAACAAATCTATATTGCTGTTTCCATCATACTCGGCGCGCTGGTCCTCCTGGGAATCAGGTGGATGAGCTCGCCAAAAAGCGCCGTCTGGGGGAACCGCCTTAGTGCTCTGAGTATGTTTGCTGCTGTAATCCTTGTATTGTGGTCCCAGGATATTATAAGCCTCCCCCTTCTCTGGGCAGCTGTGGCCCTGGGCAGCCTCATGGGCTACTTCCTGGCTTTAAAAGCAACAATGCTGAAGATGCCCCAGATGATAGCGCTGCTCAACGGCCTGGGCGGCGGCGCCTCAGCTCTGGTGGCTTTGATTGAAATATTGGATAAATATGCCGCCATGGAGCTTTTCAACCAGGTCAGCAGCCAGCTCGCGCTTATCGTCGGCGGCATTACCTTAAGCGGCAGCATCATCGCCGCTTTAAAGCTGGACCGGCGGATCGCCCAGCAGCCGGTTATCTTAAAAGGACACAGATTTTTGGCCAACGGGACCATCGCGTTGATGTTAATACTTGCTGTAGGCGCTCTTTTCACTGGCCTGGTGCCCGCTGCAACACTTTCCATTGCTGTTGTAATCTTTGCCCTGCTCTACGGGGTCCTCTTTGCCATCCGTGTTGGCGGTGCTGATATGCCTATCACCATCTCCCTGCTCAACTCATTTTCCGGATTAGCCGGGGCGATTTGCGGCTTTACCATCGGCGAACCCCTGCTCGTAGCCGTGGGCGCCATTGTCGGAGCCTCGGGTCTGATCCTGACCCAGATCATGTGCCGCGCCATGAACCGTTCGCTGGCCAATGTTTTCAGCGGTTCCATTGCCAGGTACACAGCCCCCAAAGAGGAAGGAGAGCAGGAGATTCTGGAAGAAAGTAAAGAGGAAAGCGGCGCTGATGATGAGCCCCCTTATGATCGGATACTGGCGGAAGCAAAAAAAGTGATCATTATTCCCGGTTACGGCATGGCCCTGGCCCAGGCCCAGCGGAAAGTAAAAGAGCTGCTCGACTTCTGGGAGGCGCAGGATGTGGAGATCAAGTTTGCCATCCATCCCGTTGCCGGCAGGATGCCCGGCCATATGAATGTTCTGCTGGCAGAGGTGGATGTCCCCTATGACCGGCTCTGCGAAATGGATGAGATCAACCCCGAATTTGCTGAAACGGACCTGGCCATTGTCATCGGCGCCTGCGATGTGGCGAACCCGGCGGCCAATACCGTGGAGGGTACGCCCATCTACGGCATGCCTGTTTTGAACGTGGAGGAAGCAAAACATGTGTTCATCTACAATCTGGATTTAAACCCGGGATATTCGGGGGTGGAAAACCCGCTTTACAAGATGCCCCATATTCGCCTCTGCCTGGGAGATGCCAATGAAACACTGGCCGGCCTGCTGGAGGAGCTGGAGAGGGCATACAGATAAAACAACGGACTTTGGCCGGCAGGCGCTGAAGTCCGTTGTATTCATGATGCCGATTATGTTGAGATGTTATTTAAGCAATCGTCCGATAAGATTACCCAGGAGACCGCCAAGGTCACCCTGGGTACTCTCTTCTCTTTTCTGATTGCCCAGCGCTCCCAGTACAAGGGGAGCCAACTGGGTCAGCAATCCTGCCACCTGGTTTACGTCCAAACCCGATTTCTTGGCCAGGTTTTTTTGCACCTTCTCGTTATCTTTTGAAAAAATGTGCTGCAGGATCTTAGCCCCGTCTGCAGTATCAACTCCCTTTAAAAAGCCGGCAACGTCCTTTACGGGATCATTTTGATGCTCTTCGAGCGCTTTGTTCAAAGATTTAGCCCCTTCCGGGGTCCTGGCATTTTGCTGCAGGCTCTTTAGCAACAGCGGAAGAGCGGCCTGAGCAACCTGCCCGGCCTGATCTGACTTCGCCCCGGCTTTGCTACCCAACTGCTCCAGCACCTTGGGATCGCTTAACTGATCTGTAATTATCGATAAAAGATCCACCTGATTGCGCCTCCTCCTTTTTGAATTTAGGCCATCATTATACCATAAAAAAGTAAGATATCAGGGTATTCATGCTAAGAGATAGTTAAAGCTACAAAATAGCTACAAAATACATTATAAAATTAAAATTGACATTCCTACCAATAGTGCTTATAATTTTTCCGACAAAAGGGTTTTCGGGAAAAATCCATAAACAGCACGAAACGACAACCGTTAAGGCTATTTTTATAAATTTGCACAGCACCCCAGGGGTGACTACCATAAGGAGGAGAAAAATGGCGAATTATAAAATCGAAGATGTGGAGGGTATTGGCGAAGTGTACGGCAAACAGCTGCGGGAAGCGGGGATCAAAGATACCGACGGGCTGCTTGCTGCAACGGGGACACCCAAAGAGCGGAAGGAACTCGCCGAAAAAACCGGCCTGTCTGCAAAAAGAATCCTTACGTGGGCCAATATGGTCGATCTTTATCGCGTTGATGGTATTGGATCTGAATATTCTGAACTCCTTGAGGCTGCAGGTGTAGACACAGTGCCAGAACTGGCACAGCGTAACCCCGCCAATCTGGCCAAGGCCATGGCGGAGGTCAATGCTTCGAAGAAGCTTACGCGCCGCGTACCCGGCGAAAGCGAAGTAACAAAATGGATCGAACAGGCTAAGAAACTGCCCCGTGTTCTCCATTATTGATCTTTAAGCAGCACTGTTTATTAGTGACAGGTAAAATCTCCGCGGGGACAATTCCCGCGGAGATTTTTTAATTACGCAAAGTGGCTCCGGTTATTCTTCCTCTTCTTCTCCGCCACCGGGATGAGCCACGGCGCAGATAGAACAGGGAGAGGTCCTGTTAGCTTCAAAGGCCTCTTCGATCGTACCTTCATAGATCACAGCCGACCTGCTTAAAGTATAACAGTCGACATCAAAATGGTACTTTTTACCCCAGCGGGTCCAGTAAACCATTCCATCGCTAAGAATTTGGGAGTCGCTTATGGCCTGCTCCAGGTCTTCTGAAGAAACAGGATTATAGTCGATGGAGAAAACGCCGGCAACAAGGAATGCAACCACAGCAATGATGGTTAGAACCTGCTTCGTCTTTTTATCAAGCTCCTTGTTCTGGAGCAGCAGAAGAACAAGCGGAAAGAATGCGATAACGGCAGCAATCAAACCCATCTGGTTCCAAAGGTAAAATTTGAGCTTGTTTTTCTTGGATACAGGATCGATGCGGTTGGCCCTTTTCCAGAGCTGCGAACCGATGACCACGAAAATAAGGATTAGTGCAATACCCGCGATCATGTAGACCATCTCATTGCCTGGAATATAGAGGGTCCCGTTAAAGAGAAGGATCACTACCACTTCACTGGCGATGGCAACAAGCCAGAACAATACCGCAAGAAGACGCATGGTGGCGGCCCTTTGCTTCGGTGTCTTCTCAATAACCGGATCACCCTTTGAATGATCCGCCGTCTCTCCCTCGACCCTGGCCTTGTTTTTGTTTGCAGGAACAACGGTTCGCTTTACCGGCGGTTTTTTATTATTCGCCATCATCTAATGCTCCCTTCAAATTTAATTTAAAACTTCGGCGGTCAAACATTGGCGCAAATGTCAACATTTGATCAGTTATATTGTAACAGAGCAAAATATCAGCGGCAACCGCTTTCACTTAACCCAATGGTAACAGCCATCCCCATCTAGGGAACTGGAGCAAACTTGACTTAAAAGGAACCTGCGTTTATAATGCTGCCAGAATAATCTATTTAAAAGCAGCTCGCGGGGGATAAGAGTTTCCGTGAGTTTTTATTCAGGAGCAAAAGAGATGCTTTTTGCTATTGCACAGATAAACCCTGTTACAGGCGCTCTGCGGCAGAATGCCGCCGGGATCAGACATTTTTATGAAAAAGCGCGGGATAGGGGAGCCGGACTGGTAATTTTCCCAGAAATGGCTCTTACCGGCAGCATACCTCAGGACCTGCTGCGCTACAGCCGCTTTCTTGCCGAAACAGAAGATTTGATCAAGGTGCAGCTGGCGCCGCTCACTGCACATTCTCCCGGCGCCATGCTGCTGGGCACATGTTATCGCCATCAGGACAAGCTTTACAATGCCGCTCTACTGCTAAAGGAGGGGAAAGTTGCCGCCTTTTACCCGAAACAAGTGCTGGAGAGCAGGGCTCCTTTTCAGGAACACAGCTATTTCTCAGCAGGAAGAGGGAGCACTTATGAGCAGTGGCACAGCTTCACAGTGGCAATCATGGTTGGGGAAAAGTCCCCTGCCCCTGAAGGCGGCGATTCAGCCGCTCCTTCAGGAGGTAAAAGGCTGCTTATCAACCCGACAGCCTCGCCCTATTATTTTGGCCGGCAGCAGGAGCGGGAAAAAGCTGCAGCCGCGCTGGCAAAAGAGCAATGCGGCGCCCTGCTCGTGGCAAACATGGCCGGCGGAAACGATGAGCTCGTATTCGACGGGGCCTCCCTGGCTTACAACCACCGCGGTGAACTGCTCTGCCGGGCTGCCTCCTTTGCCGAAGAGATCCTCTATATCCCCGCAACCGATCTTTTTGCCCCCGCAGAGAGGGAGCATCCCGATGCACAGGAAGATATCAACACCCTCCGCCGTGCTCTGACCCTGGGGATCAGAGATTACTTTACAAAAAGCGGGTTTGACCGGGCCCTTCTCGGGCTTAGCGGCGGCCTCGATTCGGCGGTAACAGCCGCCCTTGCCACTGAAGCTCTAGGCCCGGAAAAGGTGCTGGGGGTGCTGCTGCCTTCGGACTATTCACCGCTTCACAGCATAGAGGATGCCCGCGACCTGGCTGACAATCTAGGCATCGAGACGCGGACAATCCCCATCGCCCCCTTCTTTCATGCCTACCTCCAGGGACTCAACCGCTCCGGCAAGCCGGAAAAGGATCTGGCTGAAGAGAATCTACAGGCCCGCATCAGGGGTGACATTCTAATGCTTCTGGCCAACCGGGAAAGGCGTCTTCTCCTTACAACAGGCAACCGCTCCGAACTGGCCGTGGGTTACTGCACCCTTTATGGTGATATGGCCGGCGCCATTGCTGTGCTGGCCGACCTGCCGAAGCTCATCGTCTATGAGCTGGCAAGATCTATTAACATGAGTCACGGCCAAGAGGTTATCCCTGCACATACTATCACCAAGCCTCCCTCCGCCGAGCTGCGCCCCCATCAGGTAGATGAGGATTCGCTGCCGCCTTATAGCATCCTTGATCCCATTTTGGCCCATTACCTTGATGAAATGCTCTCCCCCGCCGAAATTATCGAGCGGGGCTTTGATGAAGCCACAGTGCTGAAGATCACCGCCCTTGTAGACCGGGCGGAGCATAAGCGCCGCCAGGCCGCCCCCTCCTTGCGTGTCATTAGCGGTTTAAGCCGGCGGATCATCCCCATTGTCCGCGGCACAGAATAGCTGCCCCCACACCGGGATATACCAGGTGAATGTTAGTGCCCTGTTGCCCTGTTGCTTTGCGCTAAGTCTCTTGTTCAAGCCGGGTTGAAGTGACTTCTCTGCTGGGATATAATTTAATGCGCCTGAATAAGAAGCCCTGGAATCGAGGCTGTTACAGTGGAACCTGAATGCATCCCTCACTTGGAAAAAGAATACGATGTTGTCGTCATCGGGGCAGGCCATGCAGGCTGCGAAGCGGCCCTGGCTGCGGCAAGGCTGGGCTGCCGCACACTGCTCCTTTCGCTTAACCTGGACCTGGTGGCAGTGATGGCCTGCAACCCCTCGCTGGGCGGACCCGGCAAAGGGCACCTGGTGCGCGAAATCGACGCACTGGGCGGCGAAATGGCCTGCAACGCCGACTGCAACCTGCTCCAGATGCGCATGCTCAACACAGGTAAAGGACCGGCGGTGCAGGCACTGCGGGCGCAGATAGATAAAGGCGGCTACCAGATGACCATGCGCCGGGTTCTGGAAAGCGAGGCCATGCTCTCGCTGCATGAAGATATGGTCGAAGAAATCACTGTCAAAGAGGGCAAGGTGAGCGGCTTGCGCGGCCGAAGCGGTACCTTTTACCGGGCTCGCAGCGTTATTCTGGCAAGCGGTGTCTACCTGCGCTCCAGAATATTCTACGGTCAGCAGGGGCACGATTTTGCTCCCGGAGGGCTGCAGCCCCCGGTAGGACTGGCTCAAAACCTGCAGCAGCTCGGCATCAGCCTGCAGCGCTTCAAAACAGGCACACCACCGCGGGTGCACCGGCGAAGTATAGATTTCAGCAGACTCGGAGAAGTAGAGGGCAATCCGCAGGCACCGCCCTTCTCTTTTCTCTCATCAACTGTTCCGGAAAACCAATTATCTTGCTGGCTTACCTATACCAACAGCGATACACACCGGATCATCCGCGATAATCTTGCCGGGGCGCAGCCCTACAGCGGCGCCATCAAGGGGCCCCGCTACTGTCCCTCCATTGAAGATAAGATCATCCGCTTCGCCCATCGCGAGCGACATCCCATCTTTATCGAACCCGAAGGGCCCCATACCGACGAGATGTATCTGCAGGGGATCTCCACCGGTCTGCCGCCTCATATACAGGAGCTGTTCCTGCACACAATTCCCGGGCTGGAGGGGGTGGAGATCATGCGCCCCGCCTTTGCCATCGAATATGACTATGCCCCGCCAACACAGCTTAAACCCACGCTGGAAAGCAAGATCATCGACGGCCTTTTCTTTGCCGGCCAGGTCAATGGGACCACCGGTTATGAAGAGGCAGCCGCCCAGGGGCTTGTCGCCGGAATCAACGCCGCCCGGCAGCTTCAGGAAAAAGAACCCTTCATTTTAAAACGCAGCGAAGCTTATATCGGAGTGATGATCGATGATCTCGTCTCGCGCGGGGTGGAGGAACCCTATCGTATCTTCACATCGCGCAGCGAGTACCGCCTGCTGCTGCGCCAGGACAATGCCGACTTGAGGTTGACCGAAAAAGGATACCACACCGGCCTGGTAAGCAAGGAACGCTATGGACTTTACAGGCTAAAAAAAGAATTTATCGACAGCGAGCTGTGGCGCCTGAAAGAGTGCCGTTATCAACCGGGCGGAGAGATTAACAGGAAACTTAATACATGGGGCTCAGCGCCGTTGCAGCGCCCTCTCCTCGCTGAGGAACTGCTGCGCCGCCCTGAGGTCAGTTACCGCGGGCTTCTTGATTTTGAAAAGATAGCTCTTCCGCTGCTGCCTCCCGGCAGCATTGAAGAGGTGGAAAATCAGGTCAAATACAGCGGCTACATCGAAAAACAGCGGCGGGCGGTGGAAAAAGCAGCGCGTCAATATGAAAAGAAGATTCCCCCCGATTTTGATTACGCCAGGGCAGCCCACCTCTCAGCAGAGGCACGGCAGAAGCTGGCCAGGGCAAGGCCCTACACCGTAGGCCAGGCAGCCCGTATGGAGGGGATTACCCCCGCTGACATCTCCATGTTGCTGCTCTACCTGGAAAGGCCTGGCGCACTCAGAAAAAAATAAAGGAATTAAGTAAACTGGTGCCTGGCACCAGTTTACTTCGGATTGGACGGCGGCAGCCTTAAGATCTGGCGAGCCTCCTCGGGTGTAGCCACTTCACGGCTGTGGATCCGGGCGATCTCAACGACCCGCTCCACAAGCCGGGCATTGCTTTCGGCAAGGACGCCCTTCGTAAAATAGACATTATCCTCAAAGCCAACGCGGGCATGGCCGCCCAGAAGGATTGCCGCTGTGGCCAGGGGCAGTTCGTGTCGCCCCATACCAGCCACAGTCCAGGTGCTCTCCGGCGGGATGCTCTCCACCAGGTGCAGCAGATTTTTCAGGCTTGCCGGAATTCCACCGGGAACGCCCATGACGAAGTCATAATGCATGGGCTCCTCGATGAGACCTTTCCGGGCCAGGTAGCGGGCATTGTTGATCATCCCCACATCAAAGACCTCGATCTCCGGCTTGACCCCCTGCTCCTGCATGGTCCGGGCAAATTTCTTAAGATACTCCGGAGGGTTGGAGAAGACATCGTCGCCAAAATTGACTGTCCCCGCAGTAAGCGTGGCCATCTCCGGTTTCAGATAGACAGGCTGAATCCTCTCTTCAGCACTCATCCAGACAGCGCCGCCGGTGGACACCTGGATGATGATGTCGCATCTTTCACGGATCTCATCCAGGGCTGCTTTGAAGACAGCAGCATCCTGTGTGGGGGTACCGTCTTCACCGCGCACATGCAGGTGAACCAGCGATGCTCCGGCCCGGTAACATTCATAGACGGCTTCGCCAATCTCCCGGGCGGTCACCGGCAGGTTCGGGTTATCCTCCCTGGTCGTTTCGGCCCCCGTCAGAGCTACAGTGATAATCAGTTTTTCCACTATATTTCTCCTCTAATTTTCTGGAGTCGTCTGGGGGCCCCGCTGCAAATTCTTCGGAACCACGCAGGTGCCGCTGGCACGTGCTACCAGCTGGGGTGGTGTGAGCACATTACCGGCCGAGGGCTGATCCTTCAGCCCGGCACTGGCCACAACCTTGTATGCCTCAAACTGCATATGCCGGGAACTGCTCCCCTCCCTGTCAATCCAGCCGCTTATCTCCAGATAGTCGCCGGCATAGACCGGCGCTTTGAACTCCACATTATCGTAAGCCACGAAAAGGCCTTCATCACCGTCACGGCGGATGAGCAACTCCGTGGCCACATCACCAAAATAATTCATGAGCCTGGCGCCGTCGACAAGCCCGCCGGCATAGTGAACATCGCGCACGCTAATCCTGACTCGAAGCATCGCTTTTTCCATAATAGCATTGCCTCCCTTTATGATTTGCCCCGCAGGAATCCGGGCCGTTTTCTAGGTATAAAGCTCCTCGAATATCCCTCTCAGGACAGGACTTTCGCGCATCACGTTCAGCGAAATCCTGTCGTGCCCCTTTGTGTAGCCGTTGCCCACGATCATGGTGATGTCCTTGCCCACCCCCTCAGCTCCCAGAGCGGCGGCAGTGAAACTGGTAGCCATGCTGAAAAAATAGACTGTACCGCCATCGCGTGTGGCCAGAATCGAGGAAAGCTCCGTGTTGGGAATGTTCACACAGTTAATCGTCACATCGGCCATATTTCCGCCGGTGGTCTCCTTAACTTTTTCCATCACTTCAAGAGCATCTGTGGCATCGGCTATGATTACCTTATCGCAGTAGCCGGTGGATTCAGCTCTTTGTCTGCTCTTCTCACGGGGCGCTATACCGATAACCTGGCCAGTAACCCCGGCCCGTTTGCGAGCTTCATGCAGGCAAAGAAGGCCTGATTTGCCGCCGGCTCCAATAACTACAACACAGTCACCGGGCTTCACCAGCCTGGCGGTCTGGGCGGCGGCGCCGGCAACATCAAGCACAGCCAGGGCCAGGTTTTCAGGCAAATCGCCGGGTAAAACAGCATAGATGCCGCTTTCAAAGAGAATGGCCTGCCCCTCAATCTGCACGCGGTCGCTCTCCCTGTGAATTTTTTTGATCCCGTCAATCTTAAGCGGCGTCAGGGAAAGAGAAACCAGGGTGGCCAGACGATCGCCCACTTTTAAGCCTTCTCTGCCGGCCAAGGCCGGGCCGATCTCCACTACCCGGCCGATGAGGATCCCACCTGAGCCAGTAACAGGGTTGTGGTGCTTACCCCGGTCTTCAACGATCTTCATCATGATCTCGGCAATACGGTCATCGTCATCCCCCGCCTCCTGCTTGATCTGGGTAAAGCTTGCAGAATCAATGTTCAGAGCATCAACATCGATTAAGATCTCATTGTCATACAGCTTCATGGTGTTGTCGATCTTCCAGGCAGGCTGGGGCAGCAAACCCTTTTTTTCAAGCACCCTGTGGGTGCCGTACGGACATCCACGGCGCATAGTGGTAACCTCCTTTGTAACCTGGGTGTAGTGAGGATATAAAAATAACATGTCAGGGGCTCCGGGTATTAAGAAAATAGTGTGGCATCCCCCTCTATATACTTTTTCTCAACGTGCATATCTAAGCCTTTACCTTTTTAGCTGAATATAATTGGCCTTATTGTCTAGAAACCTTTTCACCCAAATCTCCTTCCCTGTAAAACGACCGCATGGGCTAGTTATGCAGGTGACGGCACTGAACATCAACCAGCAGAAAAATGTTTTGGAGGAAATAAAAGTGAGCATGGATTCCAATAAAAGCTGCCAGGCAGGAAACTGCTGCGGAATTATTAATAGAAGTAGGGTTTCCTGAAGCGGCATCGAAATTAATCCATTGATCTAATTATATTAAAGGCGGTTTGCAAATGTCCCCTCTGGAAGAGTTACTTTCACGCTGGCAGGATGACTCGAATTTTATGAGCAATGTTACACGGTGGGAAGAGTTGCCCGCCCGGGAGGGGGCCTATGCAGATTTCCCTGATTTTCTGGACTCCCGTCTCCGGAAAACACTTATACAGCGGGGGATAGTGCGGCTTTACAGCCACCAGGCCGAAGCACTGCAGGCAGTTTTTCGCGGTGAAAACGCCGTTGTGGTTACCCCCACCGCCTCGGGAAAAACACTTTGTTATAATATTCCTGTGCTGAACGAATTTTTAACTGACAGTGAAAGCCGTGCACTCTATCTTTTCCCAACCAAAGCGCTTTCGCAAGACCAGGTTGTCGAACTGAAGACCCTGACCGGTGAGTTGCAAATCGATCTGCGCACACATACCTATGACGGCGATACCGCACCGGGGTTGCGCCAGGCCATCAGGAAAAGCGGCCACATTGTGGTCACAAACCCTGATATGCTGCACACAGGAATTCTGCCCCACCATACAAAATGGCGGAGGCTCTTTCAGAATTTAAAATTTATCGTCATCGATGAGATGCACCATTATCGCGGTGTCTTCGGCAGCCACGTGGCTAATGTAATCCGCAGATTGAAACGGATCTGCCGCTTTTACGGAAGCAGCCCCCTTTTTATTCTCTCTTCCGCCACCATTGCCAATCCTGCAGAGCTTGCCGGTGCTCTTATTGAGGAGCCCCTTACGCTCATCGATCAAAGCGGAGCCCCACAATCCATGAAACATTTTATTTTTTACAACCCCCCCCTTGTAGACCGGGACCTGGGCATCCGGCGCAGTTCCCTACTGGAGACAAAGCAACTGGCCAGAGAACTATACCGCCAAAAGGTGCAGACAATTATCTTTACACGCAGCCGCCTGGGGGTGGAGCTGCTGCTGACCTATTTGCAACAGTCCAGGAAGGAGATTCCGGGAGAAGAGAGCGGTATCCGCGGCTACCGCGGCGGCTACCTGCCGCGGGAGCGGCGATCCATTGAGGCAGGGCTTCGTGAAGGTACGGTGAAGACAGTGGTCAGCACCAGCGCCCTGGAGCTGGGCATAGACATTGGAGAGCTGGAAGCCAGCATCATCAACGGCTACCCCGGAACCATCGCCAGCACCTGGCAGCAAGCCGGGCGCTCAGGAAGGCGCAGCGGCACCTCGCTGGGATTGCTTGTAGCCAACAGCGCACCGCTAAATCAGTATATCATCAACAACCCCGACTACTTTTTCGGGCGTTCGCCGGAGCGGGCGCTTATAAATCCCGATAATCTCGTAATTTTGACAAATCATGTGCGCTGCGCCTCTTTCGAGCTGCCCTTTGAAAGCGGGGAACCTTTCGGTAGAGCTGCGGTGGGGGATATCCTGCAGTTTCTCGCCGATGAGGGTGTCCTTTACAATTCCGAAGAGATCTATCACTGGATGGATGAGGCTTACCCCGCCGAGGAGATCTCGCTGCGCAGCGCCGCCCGCGAAAATGTGGTAATCATCGATACAACGGAGGCGAAGCCGAAGGTTATCGGCGAGGTGGACCGCTTCAGCGCACCCATGCTGGTTCACCAAGAGGCTATCTATATCCACGGCGGCCGGCAATTTCAGGTGGAGAAATTTGACTTTACCGGGAAAAAGGCCTACGTCCGCGCTGTTGAGGTAAACTATTTTACTGATGCCAGTCTTTCAGTGGATCTAAAGGTTCTTGACATTATCGATAGCGAAGAAAATCGGGTGTTGCGCGCCTGGGGCGATGTCCGGGTCAACGCACTTGTCTCCATGTTCAAAAAGATCCGCTTCCATACGCACGAAAACCTGGGGAATGGGCCGGTAAATCTTCCGGAAACGGAGATGCATACAACAGCTTTCTGGCTCGCCTTCCCCCTGGCTTCACCGGGCGGCCTTTCGCCGGCGGCTGTGGAAACAGCGCTGCTAGGGCTGGCCAACCTTATGCCCCAGATTGCCTCGCTCTTTATTATGAGCGATCCCCGCGACCTGCGCGCAGTAAGCCAGGTTAAAGCTCCCTTTACAGGAATGCCCACCCTCTATCTCTATGACAGCTTTCCCGGCGGCGTAGGCTACAGCAAGCTCCTTTATGGGATCTACAGAGAGATCTGCCGTGCCGCCCATGACGCCATCCTCAACTGCCGCTGCAGTGCAGGCTGTCCCTCCTGTGTGGGAGTTGCCCATAAAACCGGCATTGATAGCAAGAGCTATGCCCGACAGCTGCTGGAGGTGGTGTTAAATGAGAGTTGAAATCCGTTCCCGCCTGGAGAGGCTGCGGCGCTCGGGCGAACTCGGCCCGGCCCGGCTGCCGGGAGGCACATCTGGTGGAGATAATAGTGGAGGATTATCCCTTTTCCCCGGGGAGGAGAGTATGGGCAAGACCGGCTCAGGATGCTGCTATTTGCGCGAGACCTCATTCCCCCTGTACTGGCGTCACGGCGACTACACCCTGGCAGAGGGGCTTAATTGCAGCGGCAGCAACCTCTCTCTGCCGGCGCGTGACAGAAGCTTTCAGTCCATCGAACCATCCCGCTTCCTCTTTCTTGATGTTGAAACTACGGGGCTTTCCGGCGGCACCGGCACCTGGGTTTTTCTAATCGGCCTGGGCTGGCTGGAAGAGAACACTTTTCGCATCCGCCAGTATTTTTTAAGAAATCCAGCCGAAGAAATAGCCATGCTACACCATTTTGCTGCCTTTGCAAACCATTTCGGCGGACTCATCACCTTCAATGGGAAAGTTTTTGACCTTCCTTTGATTCAGACCCGCCAGATCCTGAAAAAGATGCCGCAGCCTGTTGCACCGCCTGATCACCTTGATCTGCTCGTGTGCGCACGCAGCCTCTGGAGAGAGCGCTTCCCTTCGCGAAGACTCGGTTATCTTGAAGAGGCTCTGCTGGGATTTCAACGGCACGGAGATATCCCCGGCGCGGAGATCCCCGCCATATATTTTAACTACCTTCGCCGTGGCGAAACTTCTCTTTTAAAAAAAGTATTTGAACACAATGTCTACGATATCCTTTCCATGGCTGTCCTGCTTGGCCGGGTTGCCGCCGCCATTGAAAAACCGGATCACCCCGCAGAATGCTACTCCCTGGGAAGGCTTTATTATGAAGCCGGACATAACGATAAGGCGCAATACTATTACCGGCAGGTCGCCGAAAGGGAGGCAGGCCCGCTGGAGGAAGCAGCACTCTTTCAGCTGGGACTGCTTTGTAAAAAGGCAGGCAACTGGAATGAGGCAGTCTCCCTGTGGCAGAAGCTTGCCCAGCGGGGGAAAGAAAACCTGGAGGCCCATGTCGAATTGGCCAAGTATTACGAGCACCAGGCCCGCGATTACCCGGCTGCTCTAAAATGGAGCAGCCAGGTCCTTGCCGAAGCATCCCGGCGAGGCGGCATACCTTTCAGCAGCCCCTGCCATCCAGAAGCGCTGAGGCACCGTATTAAGCGGCTAATAATTAAACTTAAACGACAGAAATTATCCGGGAGTACAGGGGCTTACAAATAAAATACTTTTAGCTGTATTGATCCAGTATGAGGTCGATTATCCAGCTGTTTTCCGGAGGGCAACCGCGAACAAAATTTCTGTACCGGCGGCCGGGCCTCCGGCTGCAGTTGCCAACAAAAAGAGGTTTCCCCGAAAATACCTTTTTCTCCGGGGTCCCCGTTACAATGGTCCTGCCGGAGAGAGCTGAAAGCGCCTCCCGCGCCTTTAGCTCCACAAACACAGAGATGACGGTGTTGCGACAGCCGCTGCAGGTGCCGCTGCCGAAGCAAAAAGCCCCCCCATCTATTTCCCTTAAGATATCAGATTCAGAGCTGCGCTTGAACCTGCGCCGCACCGATTCCCAGGGTAAACCGGCAATCTCAATTTTCCTTAGATCGGCGGTCCCTAAACCCATTTTAGCCGCCAGTAATGTTGCCGGAACCTCTTCAGGCTGGTAGCCCATGATGAGACCAGCCACCGTATCCAGGGCTACCATATCCCGGCTGGCAATGAGCAGATCCATCTCCAGAGGATCCCCGTAAACGGGTCCGACGCCCTCCTGGGCATAAATCCCATCAAGAATGGAAAACGAAGGGTTGAAAAAAGCGGCTATCTCAGGGATGCCTTGAAACAGAGCCCGCCGGTGCATCTTTTTTTTGGAGCTATCGGAAAGCAGTCCTTTTAAATTTTTCAGGCTTAAAGTCACCCCGGTCTGGTCGTGCGTCTTCATTACCGGCAGGTTGATCAACACATCTGCCTCCAGTGCAGGCCTGTACACACTCATGCGGGGTAACACGGTGCCTGCGGGATTTTTTACCCGTACAACTTTCTCCTTCTTCAAATCGAGGACAGGGAATCCCTCGCGTCGCAGATCATCGTAACCCATAAATGAGATAACTGACTCAGTATCTGAACCCATTCCGGCCCCATCGCCAATTACCGGGGCGGCTCCTCGTTCCAGGACCATCTCCGCCACCGCCCGGGAAAGCAGCGGATGTGTCACCGCGCCGCTTTCCCGGGTGTAGGGGATCTCCACCAGATTAGGTTTCAGCAACACCGTTGCTCCGGGCCGGACTGAATCCGGCAGCCCCCCGGCAAGTTTAACCGCCTGCTTTACTGCAACGGCAATCTCCTCTTTGTCGGGATGCGGCGCAGTTCGCACTATGCTAACAATCGTTGGGGACACTGCCCGATCACGCTCCTAAAAAATAGCTTATGCTTATTATAGCAAATCCAGTGCTGTACAGTTCAATTTAACGCCTTTGCATGATAGTGCAATCCTGCGGGAAAATAGATACATCTAAAATTATAAATGAGGTGTTCCTGTGCAGCAGCGTCTCCTTTTGCTGGTTTCTTTTAGCTTTATTTTCCTGTTATTTTGTTTTGTTACCCCAGTCATAGAGAAAGACAACTTACGCGAAGAATATGAGGAGCCCCTCTCCCATTCCCGGAATGACTATGTTCAGCCTTTTGAAAAGAGGGCTGCCTACCTGAAAAAACACGGTATATCTTCCCGTACCAGCGGGAAAGAACCAGCCCCAAAGGCAGCCTCTCCTAATGACGGGAAGGTAGGCTGCAACGAAGATAAGCTTACTGAGAAGCAAGATCCCACCAAAAAAGGATCCCCTGCAAAAAGGGTGCCTGCGAAACCGCTACCCGACGAAACTGAAGAAAGCATCCACTTCCTGTTAATCGGGCGCTGGTGGAATGAACCGGCTACAGAGATGCTCATGGTGGTCACGCTGGTACCGGGGCGATGTGCCCGGCTTCTCTCCCTGGATCCCGCCGCTAGAGTCGAATATGAAGGAAATAACTGTCCTATAGGAGAACTCTTGGAAAGAGGTTGTCGCAGCGACAGTCTTTGTAGTGCCGTGAACTTCCTAACTGGATTGAAACCCCAGTTTTTCATTGATCTTAATTTGCACGGTTTTGTGGAGATGATCGATCTGCTACAAAAAGATAGCAGCAAAATAAAACCACTGCCAGAAACCCTTGTTAATGGCAATGAAATGCTGTTGTCACTAAATGATACTTCAATGTCCCATGCAGCCAGGGAGGAAATGGTGGTTCAGCTTTTGATTTCTGCAAGTGAAATTCAGTTTACCAGGCTGGGCTGGAAGCTTCTCTGGATAGGTTATCGCAATCTGAAAACTGATTTAAGCCTGGAGGATCTTCTCGAGATCAGGAAAATAACCCAGAAAATAGCTCCAAAAGATGTCATTTTAATGGAGGGCACACCGTGATTTTATAGGCTGTAGCTGTATTTCCGCGATATATGATGGTTTTTGCCGGATAACCGGTGTTTCACCGGTTACAATTTGTTTTAGCACCCTGAATCACCTGTCATCCTGCCAGAGGGGAACTAAACCGGGTTGACATTTAACCCGGCTGGAACATAGTATATTGGAAATCAAGTTCATCCTTTTAAGGCAGGCTTGAATTAATTCTGTACGGTAGTCTGCTGCCCGGAAAGAGGCATCCAGTCGCTTAAAGATAGATAAATAATCCCACAGTTTATAAGGAGGAATTTAGTTGAGGAACAGCTTTGAAGGGTGCATCATTCCGGAACACCCCTATGCCACAGCATTGAACTGGATCGAGGAATCTGCGAAGCAAATGGACCTTTCCACGGTTATTCTTGATCGCCTGAAATCAATGGCTTTATTTGCCGAAGTCGCCATTCCTGTGGAGATGGATGACGGGAGCATTAGAAATTTTACAGGATACCGGGCACAACATAATAATGCACTGGGCCCCTTCAAGGGCGGAATCCGCTATCATCCGCAAACGACGCCTGAAAAAGTTAAAACCCTTGCAGTTTTGATGACGCTGAAATGCGCACTCATGGGGCTGCCTTTTGGCGGTGCCAAGGGGGCTGTACTTTGCGATCCTTTCGAGTTGTCGCTCCGGGAAAAAGAAAGACTCAGCCGCGGTTACATTCGGGCGCTGGCGCCGCTGCTGGGGCCACAGGTTGATATCCCCGGTCCAGACATGGGCACCGACGCCCGTGTAATGGCCTGGATGGCTGACGAATACAGCATGCTTATGGGTAAGAACTTTTCGAACGCAACCACGGGCAAACCGATAGAACTGGGCGGTTCTCTGGGCAGAAAGGAAGCCACCTCATTGGGCCTGATTTGTGCCGCCAGGGAAGCGGTCCGGCTAACGGGGAAACCCTTTGAAAAAACGCGCGTTGTCATTCAGGGATGCGGCAATGTCGGTAGCGGAGCTGCAAAGCTCTTTTATGAAGGAGGCTGCACGGTAGTCGCTGTATGCGACATTACTGGCGCTATTTACAATCACGGGGGGATAGACATACCCGCACTGCTGGCCCATGTGGAGGAAACAGGTTTTATTGAAGGGTTCAGCGGAGGGCAGCCCCTTTCAAAGGATGAAGTACTGACAATTGATTGCGATCTGCTTATGCCTGCCGCTCTGGAAAATCAAATTACAGCCGCAAATGCCGCCGCTATCAAAGCATCAATTGTTGTCGAAGCAGCCAACGGACCCACTACGGCAGAAGGCGGAGAGATACTCAAAGAGAAGGGGGTACTGCTGGTCCCAGACATTCTGGCCAACAGCGGCGGGGTTACTGTATCCTACTTTGAGTGGGTCCAAAACAATGAAGGGTTTTACTGGGATCTGAACACCATTAACGGCCGTCTTAAAACGATGATGGCGCAAACATTTCAAGCAGTTCATCGCTTTGCCGGGGAGAAATGTGGCGGGGATTTACGGCAGGCTGCTTACTGTTATGCTATCGGGCGGATCGCCCGGGCAATGCAATTTCGCGGAAGCCTGTAACCCCGGACCGGCAAGCCCGGCGCAGCATAAACAGAAAATACAGCTGCAGTGTTAGCTGACCCGGTTCCTGGTACCGGGTTAACTGGCTTTTCTTTGGGCTGGCGGAACGCTTGTTGATATTTATAAGCGATAGTAGTAATATATATCACGGAACCTTTCCTGTATGCAAACTTCAAGACAAATTGCCTAACTGGAGGAATGCAAATGTCCAAGCGCACAGAAACGATGGACGGCAATACCGCAGCTGCTTATATTGCTTATGCTTTAAGCGATGTTGCCGCCATCTACCCCATTACCCCTTCATCCAACATGGCCGAGACCTGCGATGAGTGGGCAGCTTATGGACTGAAGAATATTTTCGGCCAAACCTTACGTGTCTCGACAATGCAATCCGAGGCTGGCGCCGCCGGCGCGGTCCATGGTTCCCTGGTCAGCGGAGCGTTGACCACAACATTTACCGCTTCCCAGGGTTTGCTTCTCATGATCCCGAACATGTATAAAATCTCGGGAGAGCTTCTGCCGGCTGTTTTCCATGTTTCAGCACGCTCCCTATCCGCGCACGCTCTTTCCATTTTTGGTGATCATTCTGATGTTATGGCCACACGCCAAACTGGATTTGCTTTGCTGTCTTCTGCTTCCGTGCAGGAAGTTATGGACCTGGCTCTGGTAGCCCATTTAAGCTCCATAAAATCACGGGTCCCCTTTTTACATTTTTTTGACGGTTTTCGCACTTCCCACGAAATGCAAAAGATTGAAGTAATCAGCTATGAAGATATCAAAAAGATGGTTGACTGGAAAGCCATCGCCGCTTTTCGAAAGCGTGCGCTAAACCCTGAACAGCCCCACCAGCGGGGTACCGCCCAGAACCCGGACACCTTTTTTCAAAATCGCGAGGCGGCAAACCCTTATTACCTGGATTTGCCGGAGATTGTTGCCGAAACAATGGCACAGGTCTCCCATCTCACCGGACGCCGCTACGGGCTTTTTGATTATGCCGGAGCAGACGATGCTGAAGATGTCATCGTCTGCATGGGCTCAGCTTCGGATACTGTAGAAGAGACAGTCAATTACCTCTCTGTCCGGGGAGAGAAAGTAGGCATGATCAAGGTGCGGCTCTACCGGCCTTTTTCTGGAGAGCATTTTTTGGCAGCGCTGCCTGCAACATGCAAACGCATCGTCGTGCTTGACCGGACCAAGGAACCTGGCGCACCAGGTGAGCCGCTTTACCAGGATGTTTGCACAGTTTTTATGGAGAGCGGCCAAAGCCCTCTTATTATAAGCGGTCGCTACGGCCTCAGCTCCAAGGAGTTTACGCCATCCATGGTCAAGGCTGTTTTTAACAACGTGCAATCAGAATCTCCAAAGAACCATTTTACTGTAGGAATCACAGATGATGTTACCCACAGCTCTCTGGAGATAAATGAGCAGATTGATGCCACGCCTGCCGGAACCTATTGCTGCAAGTTCTATGGTCTCGGCTCTGACGGCACCGTAGGCGCAAATCAGAACAGTATTGTCATTATAGGCGACAATACTGATCTCCATGCCCAGGCTTACTTTGTTTACGATTCAAAGAAATCAGGCGGCATTACCGTCTCCCATTTGCGATTCGGTCCGAAACCCATCCAATCACCCTACCAGATCGAGCAGCCCGCTTTTGTAGCCTGCCATAATTCCTCCTATGTTACTCGATATAACCTTTTGGAGGGGATCAGGGAGAAAGGCATATTCCTTCTAAATTCGCCATGGAAGATCTCGGATATGGAATCACGGCTTCCCCTAGAGATGAAACAGATCATTGCCCGGAAGAAGTTAAGATTTTATAATGTCGATGCCATCAGTATCGCCGCCTCAGAAGGACTGGGCAACAGGATCAATGTAATCATGCAGGCGGCTTTTTTCAAGACAACAGAGATTATCGAGCCAAACCTCGCCTATGCCCAAATGGAAAAAATGATCAAGAAATCATATGGCAAGAAAGGTACCAAAATAGTTGATAAAAATATTGCCGTGATGAAAAAGGCCATTGATGCCATCGAGCAGATTCACTACCCGGAGAGCTGGGCTGATGCAGATAGCGGCGCCCTGCACATTCTTGAGGAGGCGCCTCAATATGTTCAAGATGTGGTCTACCCCATGCTGGCGCTCCAGGGCGACCATTTACCTGTAAGTGCTTTTCAACCTGACGGCGTTGTCCCCACAGGAACAACGCGCTATGAAAAAAGAGGTGTTGCTGTCCAGGTGCCAATCTGGCTTCCAGAACACTGCATCCAGTGCAACCATTGCTCCTTTGTCTGCCCCCATGCGGCTATTCGCCCCTACCTGGCAAAAGAGGCAGAGCTGGAAGAAGCACCGGAAGGTTTCACCACAATCAAGGCCAGTGGTCAAATTCCTGAAGAGTTGCGCTATCGCATCCAGATTTCGCCCCTGGACTGTACCGGCTGCGGCAACTGCGTTGATACCTGCCGGGCCAGCATTACTGCTCTGGAAATGAAGCCCCTTGATGAAGTGGTTGAAACTGAAGACGCTTTGTTCCGGTTTGCCGAGAGCCTGCCCGAACATGATCTGGAATTTTCAAAGAACAATGTGCGAGAGAGCCAGTTTAGCCGGCCGCTTTTCGAATATTCCGGAGCCTGCCCTGGCTGCGGCGAAACCCCTTATTTGAAACTTCTCACACAGCTTTTCGGCAATCGCATGCTTATAGCCAACGCTACGGGCTGTTCATCCATTTACGGCGGCAATGCCCCCACTACTCCTTACTGCACTGATCGAGAGGGCAGGGGACCGGCCTGGGCCAGCTCACTCTTTGAAGATAACGCCGAGTACGGCTACGGTTATTACCTTGCAGTAGCTCAGTTACGTCAGCAGTTGACCACATTGATCGAGGAGGCGCTTACGCTGGAACTGCCAGCAGCGCTTAGGGATACCTTTACCCGCTGGCTCGAGGTTAAAGATGAGGGGAAGCCTTCCCTGGAAGCCGCTGATAGGGTCAGGGAACTGCTAAAAACTGAAACTGTCCTGACTTCCGGCAAAGTGCGCACCCTTCTCGAAGAAATTGACAACAGAAAAGATCTGCTGGCCAAGCGCTCCATCTGGATTATCGGCGGAGACGGCTGGGCTTATGATATCGGGTTCGGCGGACTGGACCATGTCCTCTCCACCGGGGCTGATGTGAATGTACTTGTCCTTGACACTGAAGTCTACTCCAATACAGGCGGCCAGTCATCAAAAGCAACGCCCACCGCTGCGGTGGCCAAATTTGCCGCTGCGGGCAAACAGACCAGTAAAAAAGATCTTGGAATGATGATGATGTCGTACGGTTATGTCTACGTGGCTCAGGTAGCCATGGGAGCCAGTGGACAACAGCTGATCCGGGCCTTTACCGAAGCCGAAGCCTACCCGGGCCCCTCACTGATCATAGCTTATTCTCCATGCATATCGCACGGGATCAACATGGGCCGCAGTCAACGTGAAGAGAAACTGGCCGTAGAGTCGGGATACTGGTCTCTTTACCGCTTTAATCCCTTGTTGGCCAAGGAAGGTAAAAACCCCTTTATACTAGATTCAAAGGAGCCGCGCAGCGACCTGCTCTCTTTTATGATGTCTGAGACCCGTTTCAAGACTTTACAGCATCAATTTCCTCATAAAGCGGAAGAGCTCTTCAAGAAAGCCGAAGAGGATGCCGCTGAACGGCAGGCTTTATACCGGCGCCTCGCCGGGTTGAAGAAGTAAATTAGAAGAAGCAAAAAAGAGGCACTGCAATGGAGCAGCTTATACAGGATGTTAGCTGCTCCATTTTTATTTTTACTGTGCGCCGATTTTCTTTTTCCGCCCGGCCGGTAACAGACGATCCGGGGAAACTTGTTTTTTAAATGTGTTCCTGGGATCGCCTGTATCTCTTTCCGCTACTGCTTCTCGAAAGTCCATTTCTATATTTCGCCCAGAATCCCTGGAATCAGCCTGACAGGGGCTCGATGCCAAGCAGGCTGGTTACATTTTGAAAGCGATTGCATACACTGACCTTTTCCGAACCGGCAAAAAGGAGCCCTACTGCCCGGTTTTGCTCATCCAGCAGCAAGGAGCCGCTATCGCCGGGACGGGAAACAGCAGAAGTAACAAGCTGATCGATAAAATATAGTTTCTTCCCAGGCTCAATGATAATATTAAGGCTGACATCACGGGCGATAACAGATCCCCTGACAACACCGCTGGTCCGACCGCTAAAAACAACCCTGTCCCCAGGATAGGCCTCTGCAGTGCCTTTAATCTTTCCCAGTAGCATGATCTCCGGCGACAGATCTTCTTCACGAAGCGGCCTGGCCAGAGCAGCATCTACCAGGTTACCTTCTTTATTGCTTCTCTGCAGGCAAAGGCTATATGCAGGTCGCAGTGCGGTGAAAATCCTGTTGGCCAGGCTTTCCCAGTATCGGGCTGCAGCACAGTTGGGCTTTAGCAAGGTCGGGCGCAGCGGAATAAAGCATTCTAGACGGGCAATGGTGTCCTCTTCTAAGCTACCACTGTCATAGGGCCCCGGCTGCAGCACAGGATCGCCGGGAGCAGCGCGGCCATCTTGACCGCTAGATGAATTCGCCAGAACGTGGTTGTTGGAAAGAATAAAGCGCTCACCCTTGTCAGAATCCTTTACGGCGCACCCCAGAGTTCCGGCAGTCACCTTGTAGTGGCCAATACTTACCCCTCCCGGCGCAGGACGGTGCCGCACAAGGGGATTGCCTGTAAAGGCCTTCTCATCCTCCTCCCTTGAGGGTGAAACGTCACTCCCCATTAAGCGAACCTCCCCTATCTCAATGACATCGACAGACTCTCCCTGTAAAGAACGCGGCACTATTTCACCACCTCCAAGCCTGTGCGATGGGACCTTTTGGGTTACAAAAACAATGATCGCCTTTTCATCGGTTTCCCTCCCCTCTTTTTCACGATAACCGATCCCAACCCCAACAACATTGGGCTTTTTATGAAGGCGGCTGCGGTTACTTTTGCCGATCCTAATGTTATCCATGATTCATTCCCCTCTTGATATCCTTTCGTTAATGACAGATTATGTTAGCTTCTGTCAGAAGGTGCAGGAATGACAGGATTAATTTCCAAACCAATAGGGAGGGGAATTTGATTCAGGAAAAAGTGGGGCCTTCCAGCCCCACTTTTAGAGTAATATCGGTTATTAGCTAGAATTCAACCAGGATTTCAACATCCCGCGAGACCACCTGGGCTTTGCGAAGACCGCTAATTTCCCCGCCTGTTGTGAGGAAAATATTGCGCTGCAAAATATCAGACATCACTGTTTCGACTTCCACCGCCTCAATGTCATCTCGAGCATCAGGAACTGAAATAGTCACATTGCGTCCCTCTTCATTTAAAAAAATCATCTGTAGTGTTCTGGTCATTTGATCACTCCTTTCCAGGGTCCTCTTTTTTTAGCGCCCTGCTACTCTTCCTCCAGATCCATTTCATCAACCCGCCGGATTATCTCCAGATCGTGTTCCTGAAGATCAGCCAGCTCCAGACCGGTCAGGTAAAGATCCTCATTGGAAGAGGAGGACTTCAGGTTAGCATAACTGCGGGTTCTCAACACAGGCTTACCATCCTCAGTGAAGCCGGTTCTTAAACGCAGCTGGATCCGGGAACCGAGCGGAATTGCTGTAACCGCCATGATTTCACCTCCTTTTCTACTGCCCGCTCCCTCTTTTATGGAAGGGTGATCTGATTATAAGAATAGTTTGCAGAGGGACCAACTGGTGCCGACGCCCTCTTCAGACCCCGGAAAAACAGCATTCTAGAGTGAAACTGCGCGATAAACTGCGATTTAAAGACGGTTCTTGGGCAGAGCTCCTTCCATCCGCTTCCGCTCCATAAGATTAAGATTAGAGGTAAAATAAAATATTTAAGCAGAATCCTGATCTATAAAATGGTGTAGATTCGCTGGCAGAAAATATGGTTTTCCATTAATTAAGAGGTGACGCTGCAAGCAGGATGCCTCAGCTCTGATTTTACAATCCAGGGTGAGCAGCTTTGTTCAGAAAATAGGCGGCATAGCTGTTCAGCAGCAGGTTAGAAGTTTGTGCCACGGGGTTACATTTAACCTGAAAGATCAAAAAAACCGGCTGTGGCAAAACAAATTCTGTGAGGGTCTCGTAATGCCCCATCCCCTTAGCCAGGATCAGGTCGGCTTTACCCATAAGCTTCTTAAACTGAGAAGAAGCGCCGGCCAGATCCAATCCCGGTGAATCAGTCCCCGTGGAAACAATATTGGAAAACTGCTCACCTATGGAGATGTCGGCCAGATCCATAACGGTAAGATCATTCTGTACCGGAGATTCCTTCACTACATAATAAACCACTGCCCATTCTTCCAGATACCGCACCAGAGGCAGATCAAAAAAGCATTCACCCGCATTGTCGGCCAGGTAGATGATTTTATTTGAGCCCTCTGAAGCGTAACTTTGCAGCATCTTTTCCAGTGCAGCGGTATCATCCCTGGCAAATTCCACCGGTTCTTGAAACTGTTTTTCCAGCATCTTCAGATCTTGAAAAAAATCAAAGCCGTTCCCCTTGGCAGCAAATTGCACCAGTTCATGCAATGATGCTCCAGCAGATGGCGCAAATTTTTTAGCATAATGCTGCGCCAGGGCAATCTCTTCTTTTTTTACACCTGCAAAAGGATCGGAATTCCCGCTTTTAGAACGGATGATCCTCTGAATCTCTCCAGCCAGGTATATTGAGACAATATCCAGCGAGAAATTTTCTTTTAAATAAGCCAGGGCGGCTTCAAGGGCTTCATCATGTTTTCCAGGATCGACCGCAGCCAGCGATGCGCAGCGACGGGCAAGGCTTTCAAGACAGGGATAGCATTCCGGTAGACAATGCATAGAGTGAGTTCCTCCTTAGTCAAATTGATTTTTCTTATCAGATCATAACATAACATAATTCTGCTTATCGGAGCTGCTGGACAGTAAATGCTTAGCTAAATAATTGGAAGGATGCTGATGCACCCTCCCAATAGTGTAATAATGGATATTTCTTTAGCGTTAGCCTGCGAAAGCCCTGAATCCGAATTGAAAAGAAAACAGCACAAACAGGATGGTCCCCAGTATGATCATGATCAGCGTTATATCAAAATCAATATTGCTAAAATTAACGGTGAGGAACATGCCTGACTCACCTGGTTTATAGTCAAGCCTTTGGCCCAGCTTGAAGGCAGACCGGAAGGTGGATCCACAGAAAGAGCGAAAATAGTGCGCAAGGGCTGTCATAAAGGAAAGCGAAGCGGCCCAAAAGGTCAGCACAGCACTTTGCAAAGCACCTTTAAGTTTACGACTCGCATCAAGAAGCTCCTCCGGTGCGCGGCTTTCCTTTTCCAGCTGTTTTGAGAAGAGGGCAAAAAGCAGAATGCCTCCGACCACCAGGCTGGCAGCCATGAGAACCCCACTGGTTGTATAGACCTGCAGGTTGCTTTGATAAGGCAGAATCGTTTTTAATAATCCGGGAAAGATGCCGAAGAGGATACAGCAGGTTGCAAGCCCAATAATGGCCGCCTGCATGGAAAGATCCAGGGGCTGTTTCACTTTCAGTTTTCCCTTGATAAAACCAAAGTAGATAAATTTGGCAAAGGATAGAGCAGTACCCACGCTAGCAATTTGCAAAACCCAAAAGAGTAGTGGTAAATCATGGGTGCCATTTTTGAGTAAAAACTTGCTCACATATCCGTTAAAGGGAGGCATTCCGGCAATGGAAAGGGCCCCGATGATTGCACCTGCAGCAGCAATGGGAATAACCCGCCACAAAGGCGGGCCTTCCTTCTCAGGCTCCGGATGGTGAAGTTCATGGATGCTTTCGCTTCCCGTAGAAAGAATCACTGCACCTGCACTCATGAATAACAAAGCTTTGTAGATCATATGGTTGACCAGATGCAACAGGCCTCCGTCTACAGATAGTGCCAAACCCAGCCCCACACCGGCAACCATGTAGCCCACCTGGCTGACAATATGATAAGAAAGGAGAGACCTGAGCCGGCTTTGCATTAACGCAAAAACGACACCAACAAGGGCCATGCAGGCACCCATCAGAGCAATCCCCTCGCCAGGCGGCAAAATGCGGGCTACCCCGTAGACTCCGGCTTTTGTGCACAGAGCCGCCAGCAGAACACTGGAAGGAAAGGAGGCTGCCGGGTAGCCCCAGGGAACCCAGAAGTGCAAAGGTATAAAAGCCGTTTTAATACCGATGCCGATAATAAAAAATAGAAGGCCCGCCTCGGGTATGACAAGATCAAAAGAGCCGGAGGCAAAGTACTGCAGGACAATGCCAACAGTCAAAGAAAAACCTCCTACCAGTTGGAAGATGAGCAGGCGGGTGGCCATTTTAACAGCTTCCGCAGTTTTCTTCAGATACACCAGTGCCGCCGCCGCCAGCGACAACAGCTCCCAGAAAAGAAGAAAGGTAAGGTAATTATTCGCAAATGAAACTCCTATTGCAGCGGCAATAGCCCATATTGAGATAGCCTGTTCGGCTGCGTCCAACTGTTTCAGGCCATATAGAAGACCAAAAGAACCGACAAGGGTAAAGCCGAAAGCGGCAATCCTTCCATAGGGATGCAGCTGAAAAGTTAAAAATGACAGGCCGCTCTGTGCCAAATATTTTGAATTCAGCAATGTTTCATTTAAAACCCCTGCTCCCGAAACAATGTAAAGCGCCACCGCAAAAAGGCTCACTGAGTAAAGAAAGATCAACCGGCGTCGCCACTCGGCCGGCAGTATAAAAAGAAGCGGTGTAACAAAAACAGGTGCAACCACTGGGATGAGCAGGAAATTCATTACCGATCACTTCCTTGCGAAAATAATTATAGTTGCCCGGCTAGAATAGATAAGCCACTACATCCTGAATAAAGGGCACTGTCAGGTCCAGCTTGATACCTGCCACAAGACAAAGGAGAGCCAGGAATATAATGGGCACCAGCATGGAAAGAGGTGCCTCTGCACCGGGAGCACGCTTAAAATTACCGGGCTTGAAGAATGCTGTAATGATAATGGGAATAAAATAGGCTGCATTAAGCAAGGCGCTGGTAATAAGAACAACGATTATTGCCGGAAGTTCTACATCCAGACTGCCGTCCATGAGGAATAACTTAGAGATAAACCCGTTCGTCGGTGGTATGCCAATCATGCCAATACTGCAAACGGAAAAAGCCAGCATGGTCAACGGCATTTGCCGCCCTACACCTGCAAGTTCGCTGATCTTCTCTTTGCCGGTAACTGTAATGATGGCTCCCGCGCAGAAAAAGAGGGTTATCTTTAGCATGGCATGGTTTAGCAGGTGCAAGAGCCCTCCGGAAAGGCCTAGAGAGGTAAGCAAACCGGCCCCCAGAATGATGTAGCTGAGCTGGCTGATGGTGGAATAGGCCAGCCGACGCTTAAGCACATCCTGCCTCAAAGCTATAATTGAAGCGATTAATATAGTGGCGCTGACCAGTATGAGCACAAAGAGGCGCAGATTCAATGCCGAAAGCGCTTCCTTTCCATACACGGAGTACATCACTCTTAATACGCTGAAAACACCTGATTTGACCACGGCTACCGCATGCAACAAGGCGCTGACGGGAGTCGGCGCAACCATGGCTGCGGGGAGCCAGGCATGAAGAGGCATGATCGCCGCCTTGACCCCGAAACCGATAATGAAACATATAAATATGAGCTGCCAGAGCAGCATTTGCCCGGCTTCAGGTTGGACGATTCCGCCAGGCCCAAAGTCCAGGGTGCCTGCAAGGCTGTAGGTCATCACAATAGCGGAGAGGGCAAAGGCTGCACCAACAAAACTGTAGACGATATATCGCAAGCCTGCCTGATGAGCCTCTCTAGTCCCTGTGTGAATAACAAGGGGATAGGTGAATATGGTCAGGAATTCATAAAAAAGGTAAAGGGTAAAAAGATTGGCTGAGAAAGCTATCCCCATGGTGGTGCCCAAGGAGATGAGAAAATATACAAAGTAACGGCGGCGGTTATTTTCATGGGCCATATAACCGGTAGAATAGATTACCGTAAAAACCCAGAGGATCGATGCCAGGGCGCCAAAAAGCACCGAAAAAGGATCAGCACGGAAAGACAGATCCAAGCCGGGAAGAATGGTTATCAATGAGACAAAATGCATGCGACCTTCAAGAACCTCTACAAGCAGCATTACAACCATCGCCGCCGTAACAGCTGCAATAAATACAGACATGTAGTTGCGTGCTTTGTCTGATCTTTCCGGAAATAAACTGAGCAGCAGAGCGCTTCCGATGGGAAAAATCACGGCTCCGATGAGCAACTGCGCTCCGGTAGGCATAGTGGTTCAACCCCTTACAAAAGTAGTAGCCAGATGGCTATTCTTCTTTATGGCTTTTCCCTGCACCTAAAGTTAGCATAATAGCCATCACCGCGGTAAAAAGAACTGTCGTCTCCAGGAGTGTATCGTATCCCCGATAATCTAGGATAATGTTTGTGACCATGTTCAGCCCACCGCTTTCTGCGGGCCCTTCCCAGACATAGCGCTCCCACACTTCATTGATTGGGGGATTATCGGGCCGCCCGTAGGGGGGCATTTCTGCTACCGCCAGCAAAAACATGAACAGAATTAAAGAGACCAGAACAACAGAGAGGGCAATAAAAAAATGTTTGTGCCACCTCTTCACTGCGGCCGCCTCCCTACTTTTGTAACTACCGTAATCATGATTACGGTCATCCCAATACCGACAGCCGCCTCGGTAATGGCAATATCAGGTGCATTCAGCTGTTGCCAGATAAGAGCCATGACCAGGCTGTAAGCTCCAAAAATGACTACAACGTAAAGTAAATCTTCGAAAAAGAATATGGCCAGGGCACTTACAAGAAGGACCATAAAAAGCAGTGCAATCAGCGGATTCATCCTTCCTGCTCACTCCTCTCCACTACACCCTTTTCAGGACCTGCATAAGCGTCCAGGTAAAAACTGCCTTTAAGAAGGTCAATGCCCTGATTGTACGATGTTTTGGCAATGAGATGAGTCATGACCGGATTTATCGTGGCTACCAGAATGATAATCAACACCATCTTGGCTATGGAGGTCATGTCACCTATGAGCAAAATCAATCCCAGGATGATCAGCCAATTCCCCAGGGTGTCGCATTTGCCCAGCGCATGCATCCGGTTGTAAACATCAGGCATTCTGATCAAGCCGATAGCACTGACCGCCAAAAAAAAGAAACCGCTGCCCATCAACACCATCGCCGCAATCTCTTTAACCGTCTCTATTGTTTTTTCCTCCCTTCCAGCCGCCTGCTAGATGAGCTTCCCTTCACTTAGCAGTTTCAAAACACAGAGGGTTCCAATAAATGAACCCAGAACAAGCACCAGGGCGACATCAATATAGTGAGGGCTCCCGTGCAGGTAAGAATAGATCAGGATAAGCGCCACCACCTCGGAGGTAACAAGGTTGATGGAGAGAATCCGATCAATGATCGATGGGCCCACAAAGGCCCGGTAAAGAGCCAAAGCAGCCACAACAACAAGTCCTACAATAAGAAATTGCAAAAAGGAGTCCAGCATTTCAATTTCCTTCTCCCTCAATGTTTTTGGCAAGATCATAGAGGTACCAGTCCAGCACCCCGCGTCCAGCAGGATCGGTTATCGCATGGACTACATGGTAATCACCCTGCAGATCAACAGTAATTGTCCCCGGCGTGAGAGTAATGGAGTTGGCATAGAGAACCCGCATAAGATCGTGTTTCAAATCATTTCGCATGATCACCATGCCGGGCGAGATGGGCAGTTTCGGATTAAGCACGATGAAAGCCACCATAATGTTCGCTTTCAGAACCTCCCAGGCCAGGCAAAGCAGGTAGTAGATCATCATAAATAACTGCTTTAACGTGAAAGTTGTTCGCCGTCTGCCGTCACCAACCTTTACCTGAGACCATACGATGGTCACTACAATGCTGAGAAGGGTGCCCACCAAAAGGTGTTGCCAGTGCAGGCTCGACGACAGCAGCAACCAGAAGCCCATCACCATGAGAAATATAAGAACCCCTCCGAAAATATCTTTTTGACGGTCGGCCAATTTAAGGCACCTCCCCACTATCTTAAAAAATGCAGAACAATATTTTGCAAGTAATCGAAAGCCAGCACCCCCGCAGTACCAAGAACAATGATCAAAGCTGCGGTAATGACAATGGGCAGTTGCATAGATAAAGGAATCCTATCCCTTTGAAAGGTTCTCTTTTCAGAAATTGTCCCTGCGCTGGCAAAGTAAAATTCCCAGATGATGGGAAAATAGTAAGCTGCATTGAGCAGGCCGCTAATGACAATCAGGGCGATAAAGTAACCGTAAGAAGCTTCCATGCTGCCCACCGCCAGCAGGTACTTGGAGATAAAGCCCCCTGTCAAAGGGATACCGACCATGGAAAAAGCGGCAATGCTGAATGAAGCCGCCGTCAGCGGCATTTTGAATCCTATATCCCGTAGCCGTGTTACCTTTTTCTCTCCTGTCTGGTAATGAATCGCCCCGGCACAGAGAAAGAGGCAGGTTTTCATCAAAGCATGAACCGTCAGGTGAAAAAATGCAGCTACAACAGCCCAGGGGGTCCCCAGACCCAGGCCCAGATAGATGTAGCCGAGCTGGGCCACAGTTGAGTAGGCCAGGCGCCGCTTCAGGTCCAGCTGCACAAAGGCAAAGAAAGATCCAAAAAGCATGGCCAGGCCGCCCAGGATCATTAGAAGGAAACGGATATTGCTCTGCTGGTAAAATTCATTGCCGAAAACAATAAAGAAGAGCTTGAAAAGAGCGATAATATAGACCTTTACCACCAGGCTGGAAAGAACGGCGCTCGAGGGAGAGGGCGCTGAAGAGTGAGCATCGGGCAGCCAGAGATGCAGCGGGAAAAGTGCAGATTTAATGCCAAAGCCGACCACGAAAAGAGTGAGCATGATCCAGATGAGATGGGGATACTGTCCTGCATTTTGGGCAAATACAGCCCCGGCAAAACGCATATTCAGGTGACCGGTGATCATGTAGAGCATGCCAATAGCCAGAAGGATAAATCCAGAACCGATGGTGGCAAGGATAAGATATTTTAAGCTGGCTTCGGTGGAGGCGCGGTCGCCCTTGCTGACCACCAAGGCACAGGCGCTGATTCCGACAACTTCAATAAAAACATACATGTTGAAAATGTCGTGCGTAATCACCAGTCCCAGCATCGCAGTCATGCAAAGAAGAAATTCCACGTAAAACCAACCGCGCGCTTCTTCGCCGATCTCTTTTTTCAGAGCCTTGCAGCTGAAAAGAGCGATCATCAGGTAAATGCCGGCAATTAAAATTGCCATCAACGCCGACACAGGTTCAATGGCAATTTCAATCCCCCAGGGGGGATCCCAATCTGCCACTGCATGATAGATAGCTTCACCACCGCCTACATATTGCCCGCCAAGGTAAAGAGCCAGGGCAAAGACTACGCCACAGACAAACACCGTCAG
>MTBK01194663.1_pt1 | contig 32157 bp, 30 predicted proteins | sample 1535981 | NCBI WGS metagenome assembly MTBK01 (sample SAMN06109225, study PRJNA356200) | anaerobic digester metagenome | isolation source: biogas reactors fed with pig manure or primary and secondary sludge | place: Spain | collected 2016-06-30
GCGATATCGCCCTCGATGATGCCGATCGAGACCTCGCCGGCCAGGGCGTCGAGGGTGGCGGCCAAAACGGTGGTCTTGCCCGATCCCGGCGAGCTCATCAGATTCAGCACCCGGACTCCGTTGTCCTCGAATGCTTTTCGGTTCACCGCCGCACGGCTGTCATTCTCGGAGAAGATGGCCTCGAGGATCTCGATGCGCTCGCCGCCGGTGGCGTAGCCGCTGTGATCCCCGTGCTCGTGCGGGTGGTCGTGGTCATGCGTGTGGTCATGGCTGTGCTCGGTGCCGTCTTCATGACGGTGGAATCGACCCACTGCTCTGCCCTTCTGCTAGACCACATCGACCTGCTAGACCACATCGACGGAAGTGACCAGAAACTCCTCGCCGCTGACCACCGATACGTCGGCGCTGGCACATCTCGGACACGCCACCGACCAGCGGGAGACGACCTCGGACAGCTGCCCGCAACTATGACACCGGACCTCGGCGGCGACCAGTTCCAATTCCAGTTCGGCTGCCGGCATGTCCTCATGATCGCGGACCAGAGTCCAGCAGAACGTCAGTGAGTCCGGCACCACCTGCCGAAGCGCGCCGACGCGCACCCGCACGACCTCGACGCGCCGTCCCGCGGCGTGCGACTTGACCACCCCGGCGATCGCCCGGCACAGCGACAACTCGTGCATCGTCCCCGCACCCTACTTCTTCTCAAGTGCCCCGCAGCGGCGACTACCGTGACTGGGGTGACCGCCCGGGTTCGCCTTGCCATCACCGGTGTGGTGCAGGGGGTGGGTTTCCGGCCGGCCGTAGCCCGGATCGCCGCTGAGTACGGGCTTTCCGGATGGGTGTGCAACGACGCCGGCGCGGTGCACTGTGAGTGGGAAGGCGCGCCCGCCGCCATCGACGCGGCGGTGGCCGCGTTGTGGGATCGTCCGCCGCCGATCGCGCGGATCGACACCCTTGACCGGACAGTCGTCACCCCGGTGGGGGAGCGGGGCTTCGCGATCATCGCAAGCCGGTCGCAGGACACCGAACGGACTCTGGTGCCGCCGGATATCGCGGTATGTGCCGAGTGCCTCAGCGAAATGCGGGACCCCGCAGACCGCCGGTACGGCCACCCCTTCATCACGTGCACAAACTGCGGGCCCCGCTACACCGTCATCACCGACCTGCCCTATGACCGCCCGGCCACCACCATGACCGCGTTTCCGATGTGCGACGCCTGCGCGGTGGAGTACCACGACCCCACGGACCGCCGCTTCCACGCGCAAACCATCGCTTGCCCCGACTGTGGACCGCGGCTCTCCTGGTCCCCTCGCGGCGCTCGGAATCCGATCCCGATGGACCCGGTTTCGGCGGCCGCCGCAGGGCCTATCTCAGCGGCGGCCGCCGGTATCCGCGACGGACAGATCGTCGCGGTCAAGGGTGTCGGCGGCTACCACCTCGCCTGCCGCGCCGACGACGACACCGTGGTGTCCCGACTGCGTGCCCGAAAGACCCGCCCCGCCAAGCCGTTCGCCGTGATGGTCGCCGACCTCGCCGCCGCCCGCCGCATCGCCGTGGTCGACGACGCGGCGGCCACTGCCCTCACGGGTCCGGCGGCACCCATCGTCCTGGTGGCCGCCCGGCCGGGCGCCGTCAGCGGCGCGGTGGCCCCCGGACTGGCCGACCTCGGGGTGATGCTGGCCTACTCGCCGGTGCATCACCTTCTCTTCGATGCACTCGGGGCGCTGCCGCTGGTGATGACCTCGGCGAACCAGGGTGGATCTCCGATCGTGTTCCGGGACGCGGATCTGAGCTGGATCGACGGGTTGGCCGATGCGGTGCTCGGCCATGACCGTCCGATTCATGTGCCCTGCGAGGACTCCGTGATCGTCCTGGACGACCGCGGGGAGCAGATGCCGGTGCGGCGGTCCCGCGGTTACGCGCCGCTGCCGGTGCGGGTGTCGGTTGCCGGACGGACGACCCCGGTCATCCTGGCCACCGGCGGTGACCTCAAGACCACCTTCTGCCTGATGGGTCGCGCCGTCGACGGGACCGGTCAGGCGCACCTGTCATCGCACCTCGGTGATATGTCCGACCCGCGCACCCAGGCGTGTTTCACCGGCGCGCTGGATCACCTGGCCTTCATGACAGATCGGCGCCCTGCCGTCATCGCCTGTGACCGGCACCCCGGCTACGCCACCACCCGATGGGCTGAGCGGTACGCCGACGGCCGGCCCGTCGTCGCCGTCCAGCACCATCACGCCCACGCGGTGTCGCTGCTCGCCGAGCGCGGCCGGCTGGGCACCCCGATGCTGGCGGTGGCTTATGACGGCACCGGATACGGCACCGACGGCTCCATCTGGGGCGGGGAACTGCTCGCGGTGGACGATCCGGCCACCTTCACCCGGGCCGGGCACCTCGCCCCGTTCACTCTCCCGGGCGGCGACGGTGCCGTCCGGCAGCCCGCCCGGATCGCGCTGGACCTGTTGCGTCGCGCCGGGATCGCCTGGGAGCCGGACCTGCCGCCCGTCGGGGCGGTCGGGCCGCCCGGACTTCACGTGCTGGCGCAGCAGATACCGCGCGGCCTCGGGTGCGTGCCGACCACCAGCATGGGCCGGCTGTTCGACGCGGTCGCCAGCCTGCTCGGCGTGTGCCAGCAGGTCAGCTACGAGGGCCAGGCTGCCGTCGAACTCGAGCATCTCGCCCGCCGTGGCAGCCCGGCCGAGCTGGACTTCGCGGTCTCGGCCACGGTGATGGACCCGATTCCGGTGATTGCGGGCATCGTCGAGGGGTTGCGGACCGGTGCCGATCCGGCGGATCTCGCCGCCGGGTTCCATCAGGCGGTGGTGAGGGCCACCGTCGCCGCGGCCGGTCACGCAGCCCGGGCGGCCGGGATCGACGTGATCGGTCTGACCGGCGGGGTGTTCGCCAATCGGCTACTGCTGAACGGCCTGCGCCGGAGTCTGGTCAACAGCGGCTTCGAGGTGCTCACTCACCGTATCGTTCCTTGTAACGATGGTGGTCTGGCCCTCGGCCAGGCTGCCGTCGCGGCCGCACTGCTGGCACAGGAAAGGACGGGCTCATGTGCCTAGGAATCCCGGGCAAGGTGACCGACATCTGGGAGGAAGCCGGCACCCGGATGTCGACCGTCGACTTCGGTGGCACCACGAAGACGGTGTGCCTGGCCTACCTTCCCGACATCGTGATCGGTGAGTACACCATCGTGCACGCCGGCTTCGCCATCACCCGTCTCGATGAGGCGTCGGCCAACGAGACCCTGCGGATGTTCGCCGAACTGGGCATCCTGGAGGAGGAACTGGGGGCATGAAGTACCTCGACGAGTTCCGTGATCCGGCGGCCGCGCGGGCGCTGGTCGAACGGATTCGCAGCACCGCGACCCGGACCTGGACCGTGATGGAGGTCTGCGGCGGGCAGACCCACTCCATCATCAGGAACGGCATCGACCAGTTACTCGAGGGTGCGGTGGAGTTCATCCACGGCCCCGGCTGCCCGGTATGCGTCACGCCGTTGGAGATGATCGACCGGGCGCTGGAGATCGCCGCCCGCGATGACGTCATCTTCTGCTCGTTCGGCGACATGCTGCGGGTGCCGGGCAGCAAGCATGACCTGTTCAGTGTGCGGGCCCGCGGGGGCGACGTCCGGGTCGTCTACTCCCCGCTGGACGCCACCCGGATCGCCGCCGACAACCCCGACCGGCAGGTGGTGTTCTTCGGCGTCGGCTTCGAGACCACGGCGCCGGCCAACGCCATGTCGGTGCTGCACGCCCGGCGTCTCGGGCTGACCAACTTCTCAGTGCTGGTGTCCCACGTCCTGGTGCCGCCGGCGATGACGGCCATCCTGAGCTCCCCGACCAACCGGGTGCAGGGTTTCCTGGCCGCCGGCCATGTCTGCACCGTGATGGGAACCGGCGAATACGGCCCGCTGGTCGAGAGGTTCGGTGTGCCCATCGTGGTCACCGGTTTCGAGCCGCTGGACCTGCTGGAGGGTGTCCGCCAGGTGGTGGAACTGCTCGAGGCGGGCACCCCCGAACTGCGTAATGCCTATCCGCGCGCGGTCACCGCCGCCGGCAACGCCGTCGCCCAACAGGCACTGGCCGATGTGTTCACGGTTACCGACCGGCAGTGGCGGGGTATCGGCATGATCCCCGAATCCGGCTGGACGCTGTCGGAACGCTATGCGGAGTTCGACGCGGAGCGGCGGTTCGGCGTGCGGGAGTTGCAGGTCGCCGAGTCCGACCAGTGCCACGCCGGGGAGGTGCTGCAGGGCCTGCTCAAACCCAACCAGTGTCCGGCCTTCGGCACTGCCTGCACCCCGCGCACTCCACTGGGCGCCACGATGGTGTCCAGCGAAGGCGCCTGCGCGGCGTACTACCAGTTCCGGCGGCTGGAATCCGCCGGAGGCGCGTCGGCGCCGACATCGGCTACCGGAGGCGCGTCGGCGCCGACATCGGCTACCGGAGGCGCGTCGGCGCCGACATCGGCTGCTGCCGGTGTCTGAGCGCCCGGATCCCACCAACTGGGTCTGCCCGCTTCCGCTGCGCGACACCAGTCGGATCGTGCTGGGCCACGGTGGCGGCGGAATCCTCTCCGAGGAGTTGATCGAAAACCTGTTCCTGCCGGCCTTCGGTTCGGCGGGCGGGCCGTCGCGGGACTCGGCCGTGCTGGCCGTACCCGGCGGGCGGATCGCGCTGACGACGGACTCCTACGTCGTCAATCCGCTGTTCTTTCCGGGTGGGAACATCGGGGACCTCGCCGTCAACGGAACGATCAACGACCTGGCCTGCAGCGGAGCCCAGCCGATCGGCCTCACCGCCGGTTTCATCCTGGAGGAGGGGCTCGAACTCGAGGTGCTCGGCGCCGTCGCTGAGGCGATGGGCCGCGCTGCCGCGGCGGCCGGGGTCGGGATCGTCACGGGGGACACCAAGGTGGTCGGAAGGGGCGGCGCGGACGGGCTTTTCGTCAACACCGCCGGCGTCGGGGTGATCCCCGACGGTGTCGATATCGGCCCGCAGCGGGCCAGACCCGGAGACCACATCATCGTCTCGGGGAATGTCGGCGAGCACGGGGTGGCGATCATGAGCGTGCGCGAGGGGATCGACTTCGGAACCACCGTCACCACCGACAGCGCCCCACTGCACCGGATGGTCGCGGCGATCCTCGAGTCGGTTGGTGACCCCAATGCGGTTCACGCGCTTCGGGATCCGACCCGTGGCGGACTGGTGGCGGCGGTGGTCGAGATCGCGCGCACCGCCGGTGTCGGTGTGGAACTCGACGAACAACGCATCCCGGTGCCCGAGACGGTGGCGTCGGCGTGCGGATTCCTCGGTCTCGACCCGCTTCAGGTCGCCAACGAGGGGAAGTTGGTGGTGTTCGTGGACCCGTCGTACAGCGAAGCGGTGCTGGCGGCCATCCGGTCCCGCCCGGAAGGCGCCGACGCGGCGCTGATCGGACGTGCGGTGGCCGATCACCCGGGGATGGTGGTGGCGCGCACCGCCTTCGGCACCACCCGCATCGTGGAACGCGAACTGGGCGAACAACTTCCGAGGATCTGCTGACATGGTCCAGAATGCGACTGAGACCATGTCCGACGCTCATGCCTGAACCGATGGTGCCGGGGATCACCGGCACCCTCGACGACGCCGCCATCGCCGCGTTGACCTGCTGGTTGCGCGCTGAGGGACTCGGGGACACCGTCGGCGACGTCGTTCCCTTGGCGGGCGGCAGCCAGAACATCGTGGTTCGGTTGACCATCGACGGCCGCCGCATGGTGGTGCGCCGTCCGCCCCCGCACCCGAGGCACAACAGCAACCGCACCATGCAACGCGAAATCGCCGTGCTGCGCACGCTGGCGGGAAGCGATGTGCCACACCCGCCACTCGTTGCGGCCTGCGAGGACCTCGACGTGCTCGGTGTGGTGTTCTACCTGATGGAGGAGGTCGACGGGTTCAACCCCGGCAACGAGATCGCGCCGGCCTACGTCTCCGACCCGGCCATGCGCTATCAGGTCGGTCTCAACTACGCCGCGGCCGTGGCAAGACTGGGGCAGGCGCGGTGGCAGGGCAGCGCGCTGGAGTCGTGGCGGCGGCCCGGTTCGTTCCTGGAGCGACAGGTGCCCCAGTGGCGTTCGGCCGTCGCCGCGTACCGGCAGCAGGAGGGTTACCACCATGACTCGCTGCCCGGCGTCGACGACCTGTGCGACTGGCTGGAGGCGCATCAGCCCGACGGCTACGAGCCCGGCATCGTCCACGGGGACATCCACCTGAACAACACCATGCTGCGCCGTGACGTGCCTGACGTGGCGGCCTTCGTCGACTGGGAGATGTGCACGATCGGCGATCCACTGCTCGATCTCGGCTGGATGCTGGTGTGCTGGCCGCTGGACCCCAATCCGCTGGGGTCGGCCGGACATCTGGCGGAGTTGGGCGGATTGGCCTCGCGCGGCGAGCTTTTCGAGGCGTACGTCGCGGCCGGCGGGCAGCGGACACCGGACCTGGAGTGGTACCTGGTGCTGGCCTGCGTCAAGCTCGGCGTGGTGATCGAGGGCACCTGGGCGCGCTATTTGGCCGGTCGAGCCACCCGCGAGGCCGGCGAGCGACTGCACGCATCAGCGGTCACCCTGATGGGCCTGGGTGCCGCCGTCGCATCCGGTGAGAATCCCTTCCGGTAGCAGGCGAGCGCGCGGCGAAGGTCAGTGCTTCGGCGCGGACTGGCAGGTGCACTGCTGCACCTTCGGCACCGACCGCATGACGTCTTCGACGTGTTCGCCGCATCCGGCCCAGGTGGTCTTGTGGCAGCGGGGGCACTCGACGGGGTAACACACGATGTGACTCCTTGGTTGTCGGACGGGGGTTGCATATACCCCCTTGGGTATGGCTATGATAGCGGTAAATATACCCCCTGAGGTATCCCGTGGAACGGACTTGCCGATGATCGCACTCGCTGTTGCCCTTGCCGTGCTGGTCGGGGTGTCGCTGGGTCTGCTTGGCGGCGGTGGCTCCATTCTCACCGTCCCATTGCTCACCTACGTTGCCGGCGTGGACGCCCAGCGTGCCATCGCGACCTCCCTTCTGGTGGTCGGCGTGACCAGCGCGGTGGCTGCGGTGACGCACGCCCGCGCCGGGCGGGTGCGCTGGAAGTTGGCGGCCTTGTTCGGAGTGGCGGCAATGGTCGGCGCCTACACCGGCGGACGCCTGGCCCACTTCGTTCCCGGCAATATCCTGCTCATCGGATTCGCCGTGATCATGATCGTGGCCGCGGTGGCCATGCTGCGTGGTCGCCGTGACGTCACTGACGAGTCGGTCGGACGGTTGCCGGTGGTGAAGATCCTCCTGCAGGGCGTGGGGGTGGGCGTGATCAGCGGCCTGGTCGGTGCCGGCGGCGGCTTTCTGCTGGTGCCCGCGCTGGCGCTGCTCGGTGGGCTGCCGATGCCGGTGGCGGTGGGAACGTCGCTGGTGGTGATCTCGATGCAGTCGTTCGCCGGACTGGCGGGCCATCTGGCGACCGAGTCGATCGACTGGAAGCTGGCCGGAATGGTCACCGCCGCGGCGGTGGTCGGAAGCGTGGCCGGCGGGTTGCTGGTGTCCCGGGTCAACGCCGACACGCTGCGCAAGGCGTTCGGCTGGTTCGTGCTGGTGATGGCGGCGGTGGTCCTCGCCGAGGAGGCCAGTATCTGGATCGGCCTGGCGGTGGCGATCGTGGCGGTCCTGGCCGGCTCGATGGCCTTCGCATGCGCCCGCTACGCCCGCTGCCCGCTGCGCAGGGTTCTGGTGGATCCGGGTGTGATACCCCCACGGGTACCATTGGCTCAGCGATAAGGGAAGGAACCACCATGGTCGGCGACGACACCGCCATCACCGATGTACTCAACCGGCTGCGTCGTGCGCAGGGTCAGCTGGCCGGGGTCATCTCGATGATCGAGCAGGGCCGCGAGTGCAAGGACGTGGTCACCCAGCTTGCGGCCGTCTCCCGCGCACTGGACCGCGCCGGCTTCAAGATCGTGGCCACCGGACTGCGGGAGTGCGTGCTGGGAGCCGGGGCCGATGGCAAGGCGCCGATGACCGAGGCCGAGTTGGAGAAGCTCTTCCTGTCGCTGGCCTGAGACGCTTGTCTGAGTAGTTGGCCTGAATCGCTGGCGCGGCAAGCCAATCGGGGATCAGCGAATCGGTTTCAGCACGATCGGCATACCGTCGATCGGGATGGGCATTCCGGCGAAGTCGTACTTCGGCACGTAGCCGGGGTGGCTTAGCTCGAGCCGGTAGTTGCGCAGCACCCGGTGCATCACCGACTTGATCTCCAACTGTCCGAACACCAGCCCGATGCACTTATGTGCGCCGCCGCCGAACGGGGCGAATGCGTAACGGTGGCGCTTGTGTTCGCTACGCGGCTCGGCGAAGCGATCCGGATCGAACTTCTCCGGGTCGTCCCACAGCTCGGGCAACATATGATTCATCCCCGGCCACAGGTTGATGTTGGTTCCCGCCGGAACGAAGTAGCCCTGGATCGAGGTGTCGCGGACTGCCCGGCGGACGTTGAACGGCAGCGGGGTGACCATCCGCAGACACTCGTTGATCACCAGATCGAAATTCACCATCTTGTCCAGGGTGTCGATGTCCAGCGGGCCGTCGCCGATCAACCGGTCGCCCTCGTCGCGCAGGCGTTCCTGCCACTCCGGGTTGGCCGCCAGGTGGTAGGCCATGGTGGTCATCGTCGACGACGAGGTGTCGTGCGCGGCCATCATCAGGAAGATCATGTGGTTGACGATGTCGGCGTCGGTGAAGGCGTTGCCGTCCTCGTCGGCGATGTGGCAGAGCACCGTCAGCATGTCGGTGCCGTCGGTGCCGCGCTTCTCGGCCACCCGCTCGGCGAAGTAATCCTCAAGCACCTTGCGGGCCTGCAGTCCGCGCCACCACTTGAACGGCGGCACGGGGGTGCGGATGATCGCGCCGCCGGCGCGGGTGGTGGTCTCGTAGGCCGCCTTGATCTTGGTCACCAGGTCGTGGTCGCTGCCCGGTTCGTGGCCCATGAATACCAGGGCGCCGATATCGAGGGTCAGTTCCTTGATCGCCGGCATGAACAGGAACCGGTTGTCGTCGACCGGCCAGTCGTTGGCGACCACGGTGGTGGCCACGGTGTCCATGTGCTTGACGTAGCCGGACAACCGGGTGCGGATGAACGCCTCCTGCATGATCCGCCGGTGGTACATGTGCTCGTCGAAGTCCATCAACAGCAGGCCGCGGTTGAAGAACGGGCCGATGACGTCGTTCCAGGCGACCGTCGTGAAGTCCTTCTTCCGGTTGGAGAAGACTTCCTGGGTGGCGTCCGGCCCGAGCGCGGCGATCGCATTGAGGGCCGGGGTCTTGGTGTAGTACACGGGTCCGTACTTCCGATAGCTCTCCAGTACGAACTCGGGGCCGCCGCGGAAGATCTCGATCAGGTGACCCAGCACCGGCAGGCCGGCGTTACCCATCACCGGCTTCAGATCACTGCCGGCGGGAGGTTCGGAGTAGACGAACTCCGGCCATTCGTGCTCGCGCAGTCGCTTGTCGACCACGCCGAGGCCGGGCATGGTGTTCAGCGTCGGGGTGAGCCGGCGACGGGCTTGATCCAGCAGGTAGTGCGGGGTGCTGACGGTGGTCATGTGACTCCTCTGGCGTTCCTCGGGCAGGTTGCCGGGACCGGCGGTACCGTAATCCTGAGGGTGTGGTTTGACGCATGTCAAGTTTCTTTTGGTCCCGGTGTGGTGCAAGGTGAATAAGTGACCGCAGAGGGTGAATCCGCCGACATCCCGCGGCGGCGCGGCGATCGCCAGCGACACGCCATTGTCGCAGCGGTTCGCGAGTTACTGCAGGAGAAGCCCTTCGCAGAACTTTCGGTCAGCTCGATCAGTGACCGGGCCGGAGTGGCGCGCTCGGGCTTCTACTTCTACTTCGACTCCAAGTACGCCGTGCTGGCGCACATCCTCGGCGAGGTCGCCGAGGAACTCGTGGAGCTCACCGGAGACTTCGCGCCCCGTGGCGACGGGGAGACGCCCGCCCAGTTCGCCAAGCGGATGGTGCGCAGCGCCGCGGCGGTGTACGCCCACAACGACCCGGTGATGTCGGCCTGCAACAGCGCCCGCAGCACCGACGCCGAGATCCGCGACATCCTCGACGGGTACAACGAGGCCGTCATCGACCAGGTGGTAGCCATCGTCGAACCGGAGATCGCCGCGGGCACCGCCGATCCGATCACCGCCGACGTGCGCTTCTTGGTGCGCACGCTCTCGGCGGCGACCGCGATGGCGCTGTCCGGTGAGTCGCTGTTCCTCGGCCCGGAGCGCGAACTCGACCGCACGGTGGACGTCTTGGAGAAGCTCTGGCTGCACGCGCTGTGGGGCGGCCGCGCCGAGGTGTAGCCGTAACACCGGGTCGTGTCGGCGCGAAAGTCGGGTAGCTGCGCAAAACCGGCTTCCGATCCACCGCGACCACAGAGATGAGACCCCATGAAGATCCGGCCCAAGTTCTACGCCGCGCTCGGCGCGTATTCGCTGGCGCTGGCCGCGCTGCCGTTGACCGCGCTGGCCACCTCCGCCGTCGGTAACGCCGAGGGCAACTGCGCACCGAACTTCTACTTCAACACCGCCACCAACCAGTGTCAGTACTGCGATCCGGTCATCGCGTACTGGAACCCCGACACGAATCAGTGCATCTTCACCGATCCCACCCCGTACGTCGACCCGATCCTCGGGCCGGCCGGTCCGGTCGGGGTCGGGCCGAATCCGGTGGTGGGTCCGGTCGGTCCGGTCGGGGTTGGGCCGGGTCCGGTGGTGGGTCCGGTCGGTCCGGTCGGGGTTGGGCCGGGTCCGGTGGTCGGGCCATTCGGCCCGGGTGGTATTGGCAGGTAGCCGCTGCCACGGAGTGGCATCCGGCGCGGCGGTCGGGGCGGCCGCACCGGTATCGTCCCCGCCATGACGGACACCTTCGCCGGCAAGCGGGTCCTGGTGACCGGTGCGGCCAGTGGGATCGGACGGGCGGTCGCCCTCCGGTTGGCGGCCGACGGGGCGGTGCTCTTCCTCACCGATGTCAATCCGGAGGGGCTGGGCGCCACCGTCGAAGCGGCCCGGGCCGCCGGGGCTGAGGTGGCCGAGTATCGCGCGCTGGACATCACCGATTACGACGCGGTGGCCGGCTTCGGCGCCGATATTCACACCCGCCATCTGGCCATGGACGCGGTGATGAACGTCGCCGGGGTATCCGTGTGGGGGACCGTCGACCAGCTGACACACCGGCAGTGGCGCGCGATGGTGGACGTCAACCTGATGGGGCCGATCCACGTCATAGAGACTTTCTTGCCGCCGATGGTGGCGGCCGGTCGCGGTGGACACCTGGTGAACGTGTCCTCGGCGGCAGGGCTGCTGGCGCTGCCCTGGCACGCCGCGTACAGCGCCAGTAAGTACGGGTTGCGGGGGCTGTCGGAGGTGTTGCGTTTCGACCTCGCCCGACACCGTATCGGCGTTTCGGTGGTGGTGCCCGGTGCCGTGAACACGCCGCTGGTGAACTCGGTCGAGATCGCGGGCGTGGATCGCGATCACCCGCATGTCCAGCGTTGGGTCCGGCTGTTCAGCGGGCACGCCGTGGCGCCGGAGAAGGTGGCCGATCAGATCCTGAAGGGGTTGGCCCGCAATCGTTTTCTGATCTACACCTCCGCCGACATCCGCGCCCTGTACGCCTTCAAGCGGTTCGCCTGGTGGCCCTACAGTATCGCGATGACCCGGGTGAACGTCCTGTTCACCCGGGCACTGCGACCGCGCGGCGCGCGCACCCTCCCGCCGGACTGACGACCCGCCGGCCGGGACTCAACGGCCGCAGAGTTTCACGGCGACATCAGCCCAGCCGTTGGCCAGTTCCTCAAGGGTGCGGCCACGGTCGTCGACCTGATGCCGGACGTACCCGGCCGCCAACAGGCCCAGCAGCGCGTCGGTCTGGGTGTCGAGATCCCCGTCGGCACCAGCACCGGCGAGCAGCATCCGCACATGGGTGTGCAACACCGCCCCGGCGGGGCTGGCCAGGCCGTGAGTGTCTCGCTCGGCCTCGCAGAGCACATCGGCGTGCCGGCGGACGAACTCTAGGCGCTGCCGGCCGAACGCCACCAGCCGCTGCAACGGCGCGGCCCGCGGACCCAGCGGCGGCGGCCCGAACATGAGTGCCTGTTGCATGTCCTGCTCATCGGCGTCGAGCAATGCGCGCATCAGGCCGGCGCGGCTGCCGAACCGCCGGAACAACGTCCCCTTACCCACGCCGGCCGCGGCGGCGACGTCATCCATGGTGACCGCAGCGGCGCCCCGTTCGCCGACCAGTCGGCGGGCGGCGTCGAGGACTCGGCCGCGATTACGGGTGGCGTCGCCGCGTTGCCGGGGTGCCAGTAGTGGTAGCTCGGCGATCGCGTCGGCGTTGGGGGCTGGAGCCGGCACGCGTTCACGATAGCCCAGACCGGAATGAAGCGGACTACGGTCCGCTTATAGTGGGAGAGTCGGCGCAAGACGTGTGCCGGCGAGGGTTCGGGAAAGGGGCCAGACGGCGATGGCTATTAAGGAAGTGGCGATTAAGGAAGTGGCGAGTGTGGAAGTGGCGGAAGTGAACGTGCTGGTGTTGGTGGGCAGTCTGCGGTCGGCCTCGGTGAACCGGAAGCTGGCCGAACTGGCCGTCGGCACGGCCCCCGACGGGATTCGGCTCGAGGTGCACCCCGGGCTTGAAGAACTGCCGTTCTACAACGAGGACCTCGACACCGACACCCCGCCCGGCCCGGTGTCCGCGCTGCGCGCCGCGGCGGGGCGGGCGGACGCGGTGCTGGTGGTGACGCCGGAATACAACGGCACGATCCCGGCGGTACTCAAGAACGCCATCGACTGGTTGTCCCGGCCCTACGGCAGCAGTGCGGTCACCGGTACGCCACTGGCTGTCATCGGTGCGGCACAGGGCCGTTTTGGCGGTACCTGGGCGCACGACGAGACGCGCAAGTCGTTCGGGATCGCCGGTGCGCAGGTGCTGGAGGGCGGCCGGTTCTCGCTGCCCATCGCCGACCTCGGCGGCGTGGATCCGGCGGACCATTCGGAGGTGTCCGCCGCGGTGCGTCGGGTGGTCGAGGATCTCGCCGCCGCCGTCGGCTGATTTCTGTCGGTGGCGACTGGTAGACAGCGGTTATGTGATGGTCACTCCGGCGTGTTGTGACATGCGACACGCCGGGGCGGACATCAGCCAAACACTTACGACCTGGGAATTTCACAAATGTCATTCGGAATATGTTGTAGGTCTTCTGTTGCTCACCCACTAGGTGTAGTGTTTGGCAAGCCGACGGACCGGGGATTCACCGGTAGCCGGAACACCGATTTCGCACTGTTCGCCAGGGTGTCCATCGCCATGATCGACGCCTCGTCCAGCCCGAGGAGCTGAACCGCAGATGACCATCACCGTCTACACCAAGCCCGCCTGCGTGCAGTGCAACGCCACCTACAAGGCGTTGGACAAGCAGGGCTTGTCCTACGAGATCGTCGACATCACCGAGGTGCCGGAGGCGCGCGACTACGTGATGGCCCTCGGCTACCTGCAGGCCCCGGTGGTGGTGGCCGGTGGCGAGCACTGGTCGGGCTTCCGCCCGGACCGGATCAGGGCGCTCAGCGCCGCGGCACTGTCGGCCTGACGCGCGGAAACCCGGTGGCAGCGGTGGAACCCGAGAACGGCTCGGTGCAGGTGGTGTACTTCTCCAGCGTCTCGGAGAACACCCACCGGTTCGTGCAGAAGCTCGGGCTGCCGGCCGTCCGGATACCGCTGCACGGCCGGATCGAGGTGGACGAGCCGTACGTGCTCATCCTGCCCACCTACGGCGGCGGAAAGGTCAACGGCCCGGACGCCGATCCGGGCTCCAATGCCGGGGGTTACGTGCCCAAGCAGGTCATCGCCTTCCTCAACAACGAGCACAACCGGTCCCTGATCCGAGGGGTCATCGCGGCCGGCAACACCAACTTCGGCGCCGAGTTCTGTTACGCGGGAAATGTGGTTTCCCGTAAGTGCGGAGTGCCGTTTCTCTACCGATTCGAGTTAATGGGAACCGCCGAGGACGTCGAGGCCGTCCGTGCGGGTCTGGCTGAGTTCTGGAAGGACAAAAACACGTGGCACCCACGGTCGCAGCTGCAGAGCCTGTAACGACGACCCCGCATCCGCTGCCGGGGGAGACCGACTATCACGCGCTCAACGCGATGCTGAATCTGTATGACGCCGACGGCAAGATTCAGTTCGAGATGGATGTGCTGGCCGCGCGGCAGTACTTCCTCGAGCATGTCAACCAGAACACCGTGTTCTTCCACAATCAAGACGAGAAGCTCGACTACCTGATCCGGGAGAACTACTACGAGCGTGAGGTTCTCGACCAGTACTCACGCAACTTCGTCAAGACGTTGCTGGATCGCGCCTACGCCAAGAAGTTCCGGTTCCCGACCTTCCTCGGCGCGTTCAAGTACTACACCTCCTACACCTTGAAGACCTTCGACGGGAAGCGCTTTTTGGAGCGCTTCGAAGACCGCGTGGTGATGGTGTCGCTGACCCTGGCCGCCGGTGACACCGCGCTGGCCGAGCATCTCGTCGACGAGATCATGGACGGCCGATTCCAGCCGGCCACCCCGACCTTCCTGAACTCCGGCAAGAAGCAGCGCGGTGAGCCCGTCAGCTGCTTCCTGCTGCGGATCGAGGACAACATGGAGTCCATCGGCCGCTCGATCAACTCCGCGTTGCAGTTGTCCAAGCGCGGGGGCGGAGTTGCCCTGCTGCTGAGCAACATTCGTGAGCACGGCGCGCCGATCAAGAACATCGAGAATCAGAGCTCCGGGGTTATCCCGATCATGAAGCTGCTGGAGGACTCGTTCTCCTACGCCAACCAGTTGGGTGCCCGTCAGGGCGCCGGCGCGGTGTACCTGCATGCCCACCATCCCGACATCTACCGGTTCCTGGACACCAAGCGGGAGAATGCCGACGAGAAGATCCGGATCAAGACGCTCAGCCTCGGCGTGGTGATTCCCGACATCACCTTCGAACTGGCCAAGCACAACGAGGACATGTACCTGTTCTCGCCCTACGACGTCGAGCGGGTCTACGGCGTGCCGTTCGCCGATATCTCGGTCACCGAGAAGTACTACGAGATGGTCGACGACGCGCGGATCCGCAAGCACAAGATCAAGGCCCGCGAGTTCTTCCAGACGCTGGCCGAATTGCAGTTCGAGTCCGGTTATCCGTACATCATGTTCGAAGACACGGTCAACCGCGCCAATCCCATCGACGGCAAGATCACCCACTCCAACCTGTGCTCGGAGATCCTGCAGGTCTCGACGCCTTCGACGTTCAACGAGGATCTCTCCTACTCCCATGTGGGTAAGGACATCTCGTGCAACCTCGGTTCGCTGAACATCGCCAAGGCGATGGATTCGCCGGACTTCGCCCAGACCATCGAGGTCGCCATCCGGGCCTTGACCGCGGTCAGCGACCAGACGCACATCACCTCGGTGCCGTCGATCGAGAAGGGCAACGGTGAAGCCCATGCCATCGGCCTGGGGCAGATGAACCTGCACGGATATCTGGCCCGCGAGCGGATTTTCTACGGGTCCGACGAGGGCGTGGATTTCACGAACATCTACTTCTACACGGTGCTCTACCACGCATTGCGCGCCTCGAACAAGATCGCCATCGAACGGGGTGCGGCATTCGCCGGCTTCAAGAAGTCGAAGTACGCCAGCGGCGAGTTCTTCGACAAGTACACCGAGCAGATCTGGGAGCCCAAGACCGACCGGGTCCGAAAGCTGTTCGCCGATGCCGGGATTCGGATCCCCAACAGCGACGATTGGCAGCGGCTCAAGGAGTCGGTGATGGCCCACGGCATCTACAACCAGAATCTGCAGGCGGTTCCGCCCACCGGGTCGATCTCCTACATCAATCACTCGACCAGTTCGATCCATCCGATCGCGTCGAAGGTCGAGATCCGCAAGGAAGGCAAGATCGGCCGGGTCTACTACCCGGCGCCGTACATGACCAATGACAACCTGGAGTATTACCAGGACGCCTATGAGATCGGCTACGAGAAGATCATCGACACCTACGCCGCGGCCACCCAGCATGTGGACCAGGGGCTGAGTCTGACGCTGTTCTTCAAGGACACCGCCACCACCCGGGACGTCAACAAGGCGCAGATCTACGCGTGGCGCAAGGGAATCAAGACGCTGTATTACATCCGCCTGCGCCAGATGGCACTGGAGGGCACTGAGGTCGAGGGCTGCGTGTCCTGCATGTTGTAGGGCTGGTTCGGGTACGTCGCAGGCCAGGGGAAACGTCCCCGCAAGCTCGGACGCGGCGTCGGGCACGGGCTGCACGATGCCGGATGTCGGCGTAGACGGGCGGCACCGACCACGACCTCGCATTGTCACGTCCACCTTGCCGAGTTGACGGACGAAATCGTGCATCCCGGGCACCGTGAATGCCAGCACGCCCCGTTCGGGCGCGCTCCCACCGCGACCGGTAGAGGCCGTCATCGACCTCCCGGCGGGCAGTCTGCAGTCCGGCCTGAACGTCGTCTTCGTTGATGGGGGACATGGCCATGCTCACCCGCGGCGGACTCTGCTACAACTACCCGGCTGCGTCGCATGAAATCCGACCCACGGAAACGTCAGTAGCTCCGACTTTTTGGCGCGCTTCAGCCATTCTGCACGCGCAACGCCTTCAAGCGGCGTTGCTCGGTCAGCACGTTCTGGTAGCTCGCCCGCTCGGCGAGAAGCCACTCGGGTTTCTCCGCGAGGAGCGCGTCGATCTGCTCGGTGGTGAGCGCTTCGGTGATACCGCCGCGGGCCAGGCCGGAGATGGATACGCCGAGCCTGGCCGCCACCAGGTTCTTCGGGTGCGGTCCGTTCGCGCGGAGGTCCCTGAGCCACGGCGGCGGATCGGATTGAAGGGCTACCAGCTCGTCACGGGTGATCGCGTTCTCGCGGAATTCGGCCGGGGTGGCGGGCAGGTACACGTCGAGCTTCCTCGCCGCTGTTGCGGGCTTCATGGACTGTGCGTTCGGCCTGCTCATGGCGCGAGCCTATCGGTAGCCTGATCGGGTGGGCCCCACCTCACTCACCGTCGCCTACGTCCCCGGAGGGACACCGGCGAAGTGGGCGGGGATCTGGGCGGAGCGCCACCGTGAGATCCCGCTGATTCTGTGTTCGGTGGCAGCGGCAGACGCGGCCCAGAAAGTTCGGGACGGAAGAGTCGACGTGGCATTGCTTCGGTTGCCGGCGGACACATCCGGGTTGGCGGTCATCCCTCTCTACGAAGAGGTGACGGTAGCGGTGGTAGCTGTCGGCCACCTGTTGACGGCAGCTGATGAGATCACCGCCGCGGACCTTGAGGGTGAGCCGGTTCTGCTGCCGCTCGACGACGTCGTCGGCTGGGCTGCCAGGCCCGGCATCCTGATTGAGCACCGGCCCGAAACCACCGAGGCTGCAATCGAACTCGTTGCGGCCGGGCTGGGTGTACTGGTCGTTCCGCAGTCGCTGGCGCGGTTGTTTCGCCGCAGGGATGTCACGTATCGACCGATCGCCGACGCGCCGAAGTGCGCCGTTGCGTTGGCCTTCCCCGACGGCGCGCAATCGCCACTGGTCGAGGACTTCATTGGCATCGTGCGGGGCCGCAAGCCCGGTTCATCGCGCGGACGAAGCGAACCGCCGCCCAAGCGCACCGCGCGGGAAAAGGCATTCGCCAAGCAGGCCGCCCGCGCCGCGGCGGGGAAGATCGCTCGCAGGACGGGCAGACCCTGACGCGATCTTGGTGGGAAAGCGGTATCGCCGCAGCATTTCTCCCCCGAGTCAGCATGGAGAAAAGCAACGCTGCGTCACCTGGCCATCGGTGAGCAGGGGGGCCGATACGGACTCCCCGGGCAGCAGGTCAATCGGTTCAACCATGCCGGCTTCAGGCGAACAAGAGCGTAGGCTAACCTAACTTCACGCATGGTTCTTCCGTTGCCCGAGGAGCAGTCGATGCAAGTGATTCACCGTCCGGTGCCGATCATCGTTGCGTCCATCGCTGCGCTGATGCTCAGCTCGCCGACGGCAGGTGCCGAAGGGAACTTCGCGATCACCTCCGAGGTACCTACGTTGTCTGAACTCGATCAGCAAGTGAAGCTACTCGTTGCCACCGCTGCCCCGGACAATGTCAAGGCCGACCAACTCGAAGGCGGCGCCCGGGCGCTTGTGGTGCCGAAAATGGTCTATCGGGTGGGTTTCTTTCGGGCCCCGAAAGGTTCGAGCACCGTGACCGGACCGGAAACCCACGACGGCGACCGGCACACTGCCGTCATCAACGCCAGCCGGCAGGGCGCTCCTACGGTTCAGATCCTCGCGGAGTGGCGACGTATCGACGGTCGATGGAAGCTGGCGAATCGGTCACTGTGCAATGGCATTTCGACTCTGGGACTGCCGATTCCCTGCAATTTCGACTGAGGCGACCATGATCGAGGTGCGCGGGCTCGACAAATGGTACGGATCGCGGCGTGCTCTACACACGGTGGATCTGGAGGTTCCGGCAGGTTCTGTGACCGCAGTGCTCGGTCTAAACGGGGCCGGCAAGACCACCCTGCTTCGTCTCATCGCCGGCCTGGACCGGCCCGGCGCGGGGATTGTGCGGGTATGCGGACGGGATCCCGAGTGTGGCCTGACGTCGACCGGCGTGCTGGGGGTCCATCTGGGGCCGGAGTCGATGAACCCGGCCCACACGGTTCAGCGCCACCTCAGCTGGCTCGCGGCGCTGGGCGGATTCGGGCCCGGTGATGTTCGCCGGGTCATCGCCGTGGCTGGGATCGGTACGCATCGTCGGACACGGATCGGTGCACTCTCGACGGGATCGAGACAGCGACTCGCCATTGCCGGCGCGTTGCTGGGCGACCCGAGGGTCCTGATGCTCGACGAGCCAGTCAACGCGCTTGACGTCCGGGGTGTCGTCTGGTTGCGGTCGCTCCTGCGCGATCTGGCCGCGGACGGGCGGACCGTGCTGCTGGCCAGCCATGCGTTGGGTGAGGTGGCGCTGACCGCGGACCGCATCGTGGTCCTGGAACACGGCCGGGTCGCTGTCACCGGGGTGCTGGCCGAGTTGACCGCGGGCTGCGAGCCGCGCCGCTGGCTTGAGCAGAAGCTGCTGGACCGGACCGGGGAACTGACCCCCGCACGTCCCGGGGTTCCTCGATGACGCGAACCGCGGATCTGGTGGTGCGCAGCTTCCACGCGGAACGAGTTCGCACCGCCGGCTGCAGTCGGCTGCGGGTGGTGTTCGTGCCGGCGGCGATCGCCGTCCCGCTGGGCATCTCGGTGTTCATCGCCGTCGTCGCTGAGCGATTCGCCCGAATCCCCGGCCAGGTGGGGATTCTGCAGGTTGCCACCTCCAACGCCGGTTATTGGGTCGTCTCCATCACCGTGATGGTGGTGGCCGCCGCTGCCGCAGATGGAGTCGCGGCGGAATACCGTTACCGCACTGGTGAATACATGACGCTGGCGATTCCTGCACGGTGGGCGGGACTACTCGGCAGGTGGCTGTTCTACGGATCCCTCGGCGCGGTTCTCTCGGCGGTGACGGCCTTGCTGGTGTTGATGGCGCTGCCAGCGGTGTCCGAACTCGTCTACGGGCCGGTGTCGGTGCTGGACGGCCACGGACGCCGATTGCTCTGGACGATAGCGGTTTACGCGTTCTTTGCCGCCGGGGCAGGGGTTGGGATCGGCGCTGCGCTGAAGGCCCCGACGGCGGCGATCGGGGTGGTGTTCTTCTGGGCGTACGCAGTGGAGGGTGCTGTCGCGTACCTCCCGAGCGCTGCGTCGCTGCAGCGCTTCATGCCTCTGATCAACGCCATCTATGCGACGGGTCAGGAAACGGCCCTCGATCCCCCATGGGGGAAGAACGTCGCACTCGCCTACGTCGGCGCGCTCTGCGTCGCGGCATTCGGTGCGGCGGTGTTCGGTTCTGCGGCTGTGGAAACCTTGGAAAGGAGAAAAGGGAAATGATGGAGGATCAACGCCTTCCGCTCGCGGGGCGATCGGATGCCGATCTGCCCGGGCACTGGCTGCTGGCACGATTGGGGAAGCGGGTGCTGCGCCCAGGGGGACTCGAGTTGACCACGCGCCTTCTCGCCGCGGCGGGCATCGGTGGCGCCGATGTGGTGGAACTCGGTCCAGGGCTGGGACGCACGGCCAGCGATATCGTGGCGTTGGGGCCGCGCTCGTACATCGGTGTGGACGACACCGCGGCGGCCACGGCCTCGGTGGCCGATATGGTCGCCCCGTGCGGTGGAACTGTGGTGGTCGCTGACGCAGCCGAGACCGGAGTGGCAACAGCTTCCGCCGATGTCGTCGTCGGGGAGGCGATGTTGACTATGCAGGGGGACAAGTCCAAGCAGCGGATCGTCGCAGAAGCGTTCCGGATCCTGCGGCCGGGCGGGCGCTACGCCATTCATGAACTGGCACTGGCCCCGGACTCGCTGCCCCACGATGTCAAAGACGACATTCGCCGCGGCCTGGCCCGATCGATCAAGGTCAACGCCCGCCCGCTGACCACTGTGGAGTGGACGCGCTTGCTCACCGACGCCGGCTTCGAGGTGGGCCATGTCGACCATGCTCCGATGGCGTTGCTGAACCCGAAGCGGGTGATCGCCGACGAGGGGGTGTTTGGAACACTGCGGATCCTCGGGAACCTGCTGCGTCGCCCCGACGCGCGCCGCCGGGTCCTCGGAATGCGGCAGACGTTCCGCCGGCACCGGCAGTCCCTGGCGGCGGTGGCGATCGTCGGGGTCGTACCTTCGGCCTAGCGGGAGTTCGCTGCGTCCGTGCCTCTGCAGGTTGTCGTCGCCGAGCGCTAGCATCCCGAACATGGGGAGTAGCAGGCTGAAGATGGCGCGCGCCGCCGCCTTCCACGAACTCAAGGCACTCATCGACAAGCATCGACTCAACGCGGTGAGCGACTAGTCGACATAGGTATAGGCCGAGTACGGCAACGCCGCGACGAACAGCCACGCCCTGACAGAGATGCCGGTCAGCGGGTCGGCGCAGCTCATCGAGTCCCCGGCCCTGAACAGCCGTAATATCCACGCCATGCTCATCAAGGCTCTGCTGGCACCGCTGTCGATCGCCACCACCGCGAGCGCGGCGGTGATCGCCTCGATCGCCACCATGGGCAGCGTCGCGGTCGCCGGGTCGATCGCCACCTTAGGTAGCGCGGCGGTCGCCGGCTCGATCGCGACCTCAGGCAGCGCGGCGGTCGCCGGCTCGATCGGCACCATGGGCAGCGTCGCCGTCGCGGGGTCGGTCGGCACGTTCGGCAGCGCGGCAGTCGCGGGCAGCGCAGTGACGGCGCTGTCGCTGCTGATGAGCGGATGCGCGGCCTGTGTGGGTTGTGTGTCCTGCCGCCGCTGCAAGGGCTGCGTGGCCTGCTCGCAGTGCCAGGACTGCATCGGCTGCGTGGGCTGTTACAACTGCTCGGGGTTGCGCAATGCGGTCGGCCTGCGTGACGTCCACGAGCCGGTGGCTGCGTCAGCTCACCGCTGAGTTCCATCGCATCGTCCGCTGCAGGGGTTGTCGTAGTCGCGCGTTAGCATCCCGAACATGGGGGCGAAGAAGACCGAAGACGGCAAGAGCCTTGTTTGGGTCGTCGTGCTGTATCTCGTCTTCGTCGTCGTCGCGTGGCCCTACTTTCTGGGGACCTGGCTGGCCGTGCAACTCGGGGCGGACAACCCGTCTGCGGCGAGGTCGGTGACCGGCTGGTTCCTGGAAGTGCTGTGGCTGGGCGGCTTGGTGTCGCTCGCCGGGCGGGCGTGGCTCAACGAGAAGCAGAAAAAGGACGCGGCCCGCCGCCTCGAACTCCTCACTCAGCAACGTAAGCGGGAGTTCGGGTCGGCCGGCGCGAATCTCTACGAGCGGGCAGACGAGTGGGTGTCGATGATCGCCGCATCGGAGGCCGCCAGGACGGGATGGCTCGGAAATCCCGCTGATTTCGACTTTCGCGCCGACCTGGAGGCGATCGCCGCCAATCTGCGCCGGGCCGAGAAGATCCGCACCGTCACGGCGGACGCCTCGTCGATCCGCGAGTTCAGCCAGGCCGATCAGCAGATGCTGCACGACGCGAAGGTCGAGATCGCCAAGCTGGAGACCTCGGTGAAGCAGCGCGTCGAACTGATCGGCAAATGCGCAGAGCAGGCCGCCGACATCGACCGCGCCCTGCGTGAGGAACGCGAAAGCGTTGTCATGGCCAAGCGGCGCGAGGACCTGCGCGGACGCCTCGGCCCGATCCTCTACGGATCTCAGCAGATGCCGATTGACAGCCCTTCAGAGTCTGCCGACGTGGTGACGGCACGCGCCACCGCCTTCCACGAACTCAAGGCCCTGATCGACAAGCATCGACTCAACGTTGCGAGCGACTAGAACGTCGCGTAGGACTGCCTCGACAGGGTGAAGCCGTGTCCGGACCGCGAGTCCGTGCACGACATCGCCGCCAGGGTGCTGGTGCACGTCACGGTGCCGGCGCTGATCGACGACCCGTAGTCCAGTGGGGCACCGCCGCCCAGTGCGGTATCGCCGGCACATACGAAACTCGCCCGCTGGCCGCCGGATGGAGCGTCAGATAGAGCGCCGGATAGAGAGATGCCCTGGCCGTAGTCGAATTCGCATCCGGGCGGCCTCGGTGGTGCCGACCAGTCTCGCTCGCGGATGTCGCACCGGACGTACGACGGTTCGATCACGCAGCCGATGTTGCCCGACGGTGAGGTGAAGCCGGTGAGTTCCTCGACGACAAGGTCGGCGTCGGCGACACCGCCGGGAAGCAGGATCATGGCGACGCTGGCCAGCACGGCTCCGGAGGTCGTCGCGGCCCAATTGGTGTGCACGTTCACCTCCGCAGTTCGAAGACATCCGCTGTGGCTGCTGAATATGTGATGGTAGATCTACCCGTGGTCGGTGTCCCCGGAGCGGACGCTGTGCAACTCGGCGGGGCGCAACTCAGGGCGAGGAGGTCGTGCATGTCGCGCATCTTCCTGAGCCATTCAAGCCTCGACATGCGCGAGGCGATTGCGCTCAAGCGCTGGCTGGCCGGGCAGGATCCGCCCCTGGCGAACGAGATCTTCCTTGATGTCGACGCCGATTCCGGCTTGCGAACCGGGACGCGATGGAAAGAAGCGCTGCGCCGGGCGAACGCTCGCTGTGAAGCCGTCGTGTGCCTGCTGTCGGCGAATTGGGAGGCGTCCCACGAGTGCAAGGTGGAGTACCGCACCGCTGAGAACCTCAACAAGCAGATTTTCTGCGCCCGGCTGGAACCGTCCACCGGTGATGACCTGACCTCGGAGTGGCAGCGCTGTGACCTCTTCGGTGACGGGCCTAAGACGCAGATCGACATCGGCTCCGGGCCGCCGGTGGAATTCGCCACCGAGGGGCTCTACCGGCTGCGGGACGGGATCCGGGGTGCCGGCATCGGGGCCGAGTCATTCGTCTGGCCGCCACCTGACGACCCGGACCGGGCGCCCTACCGGGGCTGGGAGCCGCTCGACGCCGCCGACGCGGCGGTGTTCTTCGGGCGCGACGCCCAGATAATCCGGGCGCTGGACAGGATCCGGGGGATGAGGCTGTCCGGCCTCAACACTCTGTTCGTGGTCCTGGGCCCGTCGGGCACCGGGAAGTCATCGTTTCTGCGTGCCGGCGTACTGCCGAGGCTGCGTCGGGAAGACCGTCGATTCGCGGTGCTTCCGATCGTCCGCCCGGAACGCAATGTGCTCACCGGCCCATCGGGCTTGGCACCGGCCATCGCCGGTGCTCGGGAGAAATGTGGGCTGACCCAGCCCAGCCTGGGCGACATCAAGGCCGCCTGTCTGCGTGAAGATGTTGCGCTGGTTGCCGATTGGCTCGCCGAGATCCGCCTGGTAAGCGCCGAACGGTTGCTGGACCGCGGCGGCTCCCAGGGGAGCGCACCGACGCTGGTGCTGCCGTTGGACCAGGCCGAGGAATTGTTCTCGGCAGATGCCGGAGCGCAGGCCGACGCATTCCTGCGGTTGATGGCAGGCCTTGCCGAACGGCTCAACGACACCGAAACGGGCCTGATCGTGGCAGCTACCATCCGGACCGACCGCTACGAGGTGATGCAGACACACCCCGAACTGGCCGCCGTCGGAACGGTTCTGTTCGACGAGCTCAAACCCATGCCGGCAACGCAATTCAAAGAGGTGATCGTCGGGCCTGCGCAGCGGGCGACAGAGGCGGGGAAGCCCCTGCGGGTCGCGGCCGATCTCGTAGAGAGGCTGCTGGCCGACTCCGCCGATGGCGCGGACACCCTGCCGATCCTGGCGTTGACGCTGTCGCGGCTGCACACGGACTATGGCAGCAGCGGTGAGCTGACGCTCGCACAGTACGACGCACTCGGCGGTATGCGGAGAGTGGTGCAGACCGAGATCGACGAGGTGCTGTCGAACGATCCCGGGCATCGGGGTGCTCAGCTCGCGGAGTTGCGTGGCGCCTTCATCCCCTGGCTGGCGACGATCAACCCGGATAATGATCAGCCGATGCGAAGGGTGGCACGGTTCGCCGACCTGCCCGCGGCCAGTCTGCCGCTGATCGACGCGCTGGAAGCCAAGCGTTTGATGGTCAAAGACGTCCGTGATGGCCAGACGGTGACCGAGGTCGCGCTGGAAAGCCTGCTGCGGCAATGGGATGAGCTCGCCGGTTGGCTGCGGGAGGAGCGCAAGGATCTGAAGGACGCCGACAACCTGGAACGTGCGGCTGCGGCCTGGGCCGCCAATGGCGGCGACCCGGCCTGGCTGTTGGAGGGCACCCGACTCGCCGAGGCGGCAAAGCTCGCCGATGACCCGAGTTTTCGGCAGCGGCTCGACCCGACTCGCCCGTTTCTCGACGCTTCCCAGCAGCGGGAAACCCAGCGCCGCAACGCTGAGGAGCAGCAACGCCAGGCTGAACTTCGCGCCGCCGAGGAGCGCGCCCAACACGCCCGGGACCGCCAGGTCACCGCCGAAGCGCACGCGGCGACCCTGCGCAAGCGTTCCCGCGTTCTGCACGGTGTGCTTGCCGGCACCGCCGTGATCGCGGTCGTCGCGGTGGTTGCTTCGATCGTGGCGATGATGGCGAGAAGTCAAGCCCAGGAACGGTTTCGGGTGGCGGTCGGACTGAAGCTGGTGTCCCAGGGTCAGGCGATGCTGGCCGGATCGCAGGCCGGTGGCGACATCAGGGCGCTGCAGCAGGTGCTGGCCGGCAACCTTCTCAACGGGGATCCCGGAGACAACGCGATTTTCGCCGCGGAGGTCGAACGGGACACCACGGCGAAGATCATCAGCACCGGCACAGTGGTGCAAGCCGCGCTGTTCAGTCCCGACGGGAAGCGGATCGCCTCGGTCGGCACGCACGGCAAGATTCAGGTCTGGGATTCCGAGACAGGCCAACCCATCGGACCTGAGTTGACGGGGCAGTCGACCGGCGTTGTCAGTGCCCTGTTCAGCCCCGACGATGAGCATCTGATCACGGCCAGCCCGGAGGCCGTACTGCGCTGGAACATCGGTGCCGGCGAACGGACCAGCACACCACTGGGTCCAGCCGGGGACAAGGCGGGCAGCGTGGCGTTGAGCCCGGACGCGCGACGTGTGGCGATCGGCGGTTGGGACGGCGTGATCCGCGTGTTCGACACCGGCAACGGTGCGGCAGTCGGACCCCCACTGGTCGGGCACGCCGACACCGTGTACTCGGTTGCGTTCAGCCCCGACGGGCGCCGATTGGCCTCCGGGGGCAAGGATTCGACCGTCCGAGTGTGGGATCTCGTCGGCGGACGTCCGGTGGGTCTGCCGATGGCCGGGCATACCGGGCCGGTTCTGACGGTGGCTTTCAGCCCGGACGGCAGCAGGGTTGCATCCGGAGGTCTGGAGGGCACCGTGCGGCAATGGGACGCCGCGACCGGCCAGCCGATCGGGGCGCCGATGGTCGACCACCAGGACACCGTGTTCAGCGTGGCCTACCGGCCGGATGGACGCGTACTGGCCTCGGCCGGTGGGGACAACGCGGTGCGCCTGTGGCAGGCCGCGACCGGACGCCCCCTGGGTGGGCCACTGACCGGCCACCAGTTCGAGGTGTTCAGTGTCGCTTTCAGCCCGGACGGTCGACGGCTGGTATCCGGCAGCTATGACCAGACGGTCCGGTTGTGGGATATCAGCGACACCATCTTGTCGGGCCAGGGCGCGCTGTGGGGTCTGGCCGTCAGCCCCGACGGTCACCGGATCGCCACCGGCGGCGGCGACCGGACGGTCCGACTGTGGAACTCCGAGACCGGCCTGGCGGATGGTCCGCCGCTGACGGGTCACGAGATGGCCGTCGGTCCGGTGGCTTTCAGCCCGGACGGACGAGTGCTGGCGGCGGGGGGCGACGATTCCACGGTTCGGGTCTGGGACGTCGCCGCCCGTCGACAGGTATTCGCTCCGCTGACGGGCCACACCGGTGTGCTGTGGAGTGTCGCCTTCAGTCCGGACGGGACCCGGCTCGTGTCGGGCAGCGCCGACGGGACGATCCGGTTGTGGGACATCAAGTCCGGCAAGCAGATCGGGCCGCCTCTGGGTGGGGATATCGGCGAGGTGCGCAGCGTGGCGTTCAGCCCCGACGGCTCCCGGTTCGCGTCGGGGAGTATGGACAAGACGATCCGGTTGTGGGACGTCAAGTCCGGCAAGCAGATCGGTGACCCACTGACCGGCCACGCCGGTTGGATCAACGGGTTGGCGTTCAGCCCGGACGGATCCCGCCTGGTCAGCGCCGGCAACGACGGTGAACTGCGGCTCTGGGATGTCACTACCGGCGCCGCAGTCGGTGAACCCGTCAAGGGGCATGGTGATGCGGTGCGCACCGTTGCATTCAGCCCGGACGGGAAGCGGTTGGCCTCCGGGGGCGCCGACGGCGACGTCCGGGTGTGGACCGCCGATACCGGAGTGCCCGTCGGTGAGGCACTGCGCGGCCACCAGGACTGGGTGACCGCGGTCGCCTTCACCCCGGATGGCACCCGGGTCGTGTCGGCGGGTACCGACGGGATGGCGCGGCTGTGGCCGGTGGTGCCCAACCCGGCGGTCATCTGCGCCAAGCTGACGGAGAACATGAGCGAAAATCATTGGGATGAATGGGTTTCGCCGGACATTCCCTACATCACGACCTGTCCGGGGCTACCCGTCTCCCCGGACTAGGGCAGTCCCCGGGCGGCCGAAATCACGCGCTCTGATACCGGCGGGCGAACTCGTCCGCACCGACCGGCCAGGAGTGCCCGTCGGCGCTCTGCACCACCCAATCGCCCGCGGCCGCCAGCGCGCGGCCTTCGAGGGTGTCGATGACAACGCTGTCGTGGGTCTGTCGGGCCCGCACGAATCCCGTTCGCCGCCAGAGCGATCCCTCGACGTGCTCATGGCCGGCGCGGAACACGTCGTCGCGCACCGACCACCATCTGTCGCCATCGGGTTCGCGGACCGCCCAGTCACCCGGCCCGGCCACCATGGTGTCACCGGATCGGGTGGTCCATGTCCAGGCGGCGTCCCGCTGTTCGGCGACGACGGTGCCGGTGCGCCGAAACTGCTGCCAGCCGCCCGAACCCGCCACCGAACCCCCAACCGAATGTTCGAGCGGCCGGGACCGGTAGCCCAGCTGACGAAGTTGGGTGAGGCTGGTCGCCAGACTGTTCAGCGCGCTGGCAAGCATTGCCGGGTCGGACTCGACGGCGGCCCAGTCGACCAGCTTGTCGTGGATCCTGCGGGAGTCATCGCGAACAGCCCCGTATTCCCAGCCGGCTCTTCGGTAATAGCGGCACCAGTCGTCGTGCTCGGCGCGAGCCATCGCCAGCGCGACGGCAGTGCTGAAACCGAGCCGCCGAAGCTGTTCCAGCGCAGGGAGTTCGCGCAGGCTGGCGGCAGTGAGCCCATCGGGCGGTATGCCGAAGGTGTTCCAGGTGTGACCGCCGATCTCCTCGACCATCCACAGAGCGTTCTGCACCTGGCGGCGATTCGAACCCCGATAGAACTCGTCGAGGTCCGACCAGGGCCGCGTCGCCGGCGTAGCGCGGTCCGACTGTGCTGCGTAGCGATCGTGGATAAGCTGGGCTGCCCGCTCCCAACGATCCTGAGCGTGTCCGCGTGGCACGTCCATGGTGAGCCGATAGGTTCGCAACTGGCCTACCACGGCAGGCCGATCATCGGTCACCTCGGCGTTCGGATCCCAGGCATAGATGGGTGTCGAGGGAAAGCGCGCGGCCAGTCGGGTGCCGAGGCTGGTGCCCGGTCCGGTGGTGTGGGAGTCCACCACCACAACAGCGGTGACTGCCGCACCAGACTTGTTGATCAAGGCCGTCAGAGCACTGACCGTCGGTGCGGTGTTGGCCGCTTCCACGGATCGACCATCCGGTGGTTGACCGCTTTGCTCGCAGGCGAGTTGGTAATCCTGGGTGAATTCCTCGGCGCTCTCGGTGATGAGGGTCAGTCGTGGCAGCGGGTCCGCGCCCGGCGGGGCGTAGTACTCGCGTTCGCGCCTGCGCTGCTCCATCTCGGTGCACAACGCCAGGGTCAGCCGAGACCCTCCGGCCACGAGGATGCGTTCGACGGTCGAGTTGGCGGTGATGCGATCGAGCAGGCGACCGGCCGTGACCTCGTATTTGCCCACGGCGTCGGCAGCCCAACGCGTCCTCGTACCGCCGAACTGCTGCGCTCGCCACGCGGCCGCCTGCCAGGGGTCGTCGATCCGCACGATCAGCGGAAGCCGCTTCCTGGTGCCGGCCACCTCCGCCATCCGCTCGCTGATGAGGTGCAGCCGCGACAGATTCGCTGAGGCGTCGGGGGAGAGCAGGTACAGCTTGTCGAGTCGGGACCAGATCGGCAGCGCCGCCAGCGTCTCCGGGCGGGCGAAGTCCACGGTCAGGGCACGGGCACCCTTGGACCTTGCCTCCCGGATGCACGGCCGATCCGGGTCGGGAGTGATCACCGTGAGCACGTTGCGCCGGTCCAGCGTCCCCGCAATCGCGGTCAGCATCGACTGGCCGTCGTCATCGAGATCGACGACGGCGGTCACCGCGTGAGCGAAGGATGTCCGCAACCGGTCCAGCCTGGACTGCAGCAGGGCGACCGCCACTCCGACAACGGACAGGAATACCGCGGCCAACGCCGACAACTGGGCGATGTTCAACGCGACCGGCACCGGTGATGGACAGGCCCCCGCGTCCAGATCCCCGACCGGGTTGCCGCCTTTGACCAGTTGTGCGGTCCAGACCAGCGGGGTGAAGAAATCCGGGTGCGAGTCGTCCTGGCAGCGCCAGTAGGAGGCGACGCCGAGGACCGCACTGATCGAGGCGAGGCCCGCCACGATCGCGACCGGGGCGCCGGCGGCCGAGCCGCCGCGGGCGAGCATGGCCGCGAACAGCACGATCAGCAGGGTGACCAGCCCGATGCTCGCCGCGGAGTTGGGGCGGCCGAACCACGCTAGGGCGGGTGGAAGCGACCTCTGGACCCCGGGCCAAGCAGCCACCACCGCCAAGTATCCGACGGCCAACCCGGTGAGGATCCCGAGCGCTGTGCGAACGCTGGTCAGCCGTGAGGCTTCGGTGCGGGGCACCGCTCAAAATCTATAGGGCGGGACCCCGCCACGACAGTGTTAGGCGTGCCCGTCTCTATTAGGTGTGCTGGGGGCTTTGCGCCTTCTTGTACAGCGACTTCAGCAGCAGATCCCGGAAGGTACGGTTCTCGAGCAGTTTCAGGCCGGTTCCGGCGACCTTCGGGTAGCCGGCCAGCTTGTTGAATAGGCGCCCGCGGCGGTACTCGTGCCCCCACGCGGCCTGCATCCGCTGCTCATAGTTGGTGAAGTCGTCGGGGCCGCCGTTCTCCAGCGCAGCCATAGCGCACTCCCCGGCCGCAAGCCCGGATTCGAGTGCCTTCGAGATACCCGCCCCGGACGCCGGTTTGCCCGCGCCCAGCGAATCTCCGACAAACAGCACCCCGGGACGCCAGGGCGGCCACGCGGTGAAGCCCATCGGCAACCGCCAGGCGCGCACCGTCTTGTTCTTCTTCAGTTCCTCTACGGACGGCAACTCCCAATCCCGCGGCAGGCTGCTCAGGAACTCGCCGAAGAAGTGGGTGGCGTTGATGGACTGCCAGTTCTTGTAGCTGTTGACATAGCCCAGCCCGATGTTGAACCGGCCGCCGCCCATCGGGAAGATCCAGCCGTACCCGGGCAGCTGATCGCCCTGGAACAGCAGCTTGAGGTAGATCTCGAAGCGATCGGAGTCGGGCCGGTTGGCCGACATCTCCGAGCGGATCGCGATGGCAGAGTAGCCGTTGTAGTCCGAGTCGATCTTGAGCGCCCGCTTGATGGGGGAGTAGGCGCCGTCGGCGGCGATCACCGCGTCACCGGAGACCTTTTCCCCGTTCTTGAGCACCACGCCGACTACCCGGCCGCGCTCGTCGAGGTCCGGACCGGCCACCTCGCATCCCTGCCGCACCACCGCGCCCGCAGACTCGGCATGCTTGAGCAGCATGGTGTCCAGTTCCGTGCGGCTGGCGGTGTGGCCGTGGTCGGGCATCCCGGGCCGTTTGGGAAAGGACAGCTCCCACTCGGACGGGCTGTACACGGTGACCCCGTTGATCCGGTGGAACTGTGACACCTCGTGGGCCAGGCCCATCTTCTGCAGATAGCTGACCGCGCGTGCGGTCAGGCCGTCGCCGCAGGGTTTGTCCCGTGGGAAGACGGCTTTGTCGAGCACCACCACCTTGGCGCCAGTCTGGGCGGCCTGCCAGGCCGCGGCGGCGCCGGACGGCCCACCGCCGGCGATCACCAGGTCGAAATGCTCGGTCACAATCCTCGGCCCGCTCTTGTTGCTGATCAGTTCGGGTCGATGCTAGTCGACGGCGGTACAGTGCTGCTCGTGCGCGGACTGGGGAACAAAGTCGACGCGCGCAGTTCGCGTTGGCGCGAGCACCGCAAGAAGGTCCGGGCCGAAATCGTCGACGCCGCATTCCGCGCGATCGATCGCTGCGGCCCGGGTGTGAGCCTGCAGGAGATCGCCGCCGAGGCCGGGACCGCCAAACCCAAGATCTACCGACACTTCCGTGACAAGGCCGACCTGTTCGGGGCGATCGGCAAGCGGCTGCGCGAGATGCTCGTGGCCGCGATCTTCCCCACCATCGACTTCGCCGCCGACCCCACCCGCGAGGTGGTGCGCCGCACCGTGGCCGAGTACGTCGCGCTCGTCGAGCAGCACCCCAACGTATTGCGACTCATCCTGGCCGGCCGATTCCCCGAACCCTCCGAGTCCAGCAACCGGGCGCTCAACGAGGGCCGGGAGATCACCATGGCGATAGCCCAGATGATCAACAACGAACTGCGGGACATGCACCTGGACCCGGCGGCCCTGGAGTTGGCGGCGGCGGCGACGTTCGGTTCGGCCGCTTCGGCCACCGACTGGTGGCTCGGTCCCGATCCCGACTGCCCGCGGCGGATGCCGGCCGCGGTGTTCGTCACGCACCTGACCACCATCATGCTGGGCACCATCAACGGCACGGCGGACGTTCTGGGAATCGATCTGGACCCCGACCTCCCGATCGGGCGTGCCGTGCCGCGAGGCGTCGCGGCCGATTGATGCCCTACCTCGACGGCGACACGCCGCGACACGCCCAGACACCACCGGTTGTGTTGGCGCAGCTTGTCCGATACCAGGGGTAGTGTTTGGGAGTCGGTCGAATCGGCGGCTGGCAAGGGCGATTTCAGGGCGAAGTGGGGTTTGCGGTGAGCGAAGGGATCAAGCTGATCGACCGGGCGTCGGCGATCAACTGGAACCGCGTCCAAGACGAGAAGGACGCGGAGGTCTGGGACCGGCTGACCGGCAATTTCTGGTTGCCTGAGAAGGTCCCGGTGTCCAACGACATCCCGTCTTGGAACACCCTGACCGGCTCCGAGAAGCAGCTCACCATGCGGGTTTTCACCGGGCTGACGTTGCTGGACACGATCCAGGGCACCGTCGGGGCGGTCAGCCTGATTCCCGACGCCGTGACCCCGCACGAACAGGCGGTGCTGACCAACATCGCGTTCATGGAGTCGGTGCACGCCAAGAGCTACAGCTCGATCTTCTCCACGTTGTGC
>MTBK01166563.1_pt1 | contig 32035 bp, 31 predicted proteins | sample 1535981 | NCBI WGS metagenome assembly MTBK01 (sample SAMN06109225, study PRJNA356200) | anaerobic digester metagenome | isolation source: biogas reactors fed with pig manure or primary and secondary sludge | place: Spain | collected 2016-06-30
CACGGCGTTCACCGAGCGGCAGATCACCGATATCACCCGGGCGGCCGGCTCAAACCGCGTCATACCGGTTGCAAGCACGTTTGATACGATAACCGTGGGTGAGACGAAGAGTGCCGCCATGATATACGCGATTCACGCCGCGGATATACAGTTCTTGCTCGACAAGGAGGCCGGAACCTACCCGAGGGATACGGGCGCCGGATGCATGATCGGGAGCAGACTCGCCGCGAACAGCAAGGAGACCGGCCTCAAGCTCGGCGCCCGGGTCAGGATCGGGGAAGAGACCCTCCGGGTGACCGGCGTGCTTGCGGAGCGGGGGATGGGGTTTGATATCAACCCCGACTACGCCATCATCGTGCCCTACCGGTGGTACTCGAACCACTACGACGAGGACGAGTATGACCTGGTCATCGTGAAGGTCAGGGATGTCAAGGACATCGATTCAGTCAGGGAAGCGATCGAGGGGAAGATGAACCGCCGGGAGGAAGTCGTCAACGTCATGGATACAAAAGCCGTCCTTGAGAGCATATTTGAGGCCGCCGATGCGATAACGGTCTTTTTGATGGGCATCGGCGCTATATCGCTCATCGTCGCCGGGGTCTCGATCCTGAACGTCATGATGATGTCGGTCACCGAGCGGATCAAGGAGATCGGCGTCCTGCGGAGCATCGGCACCCGCCGGAGCGAGGTGATGCGGATGTTCATATACGAGGCCCTTATCCTCGGGATCGTGGGGGCCGTCATCGGCGGGGTGCTGAGTTTCGGGACCGGCTACCTGATGACGGCTGTCCTCGTCGGGAGCCCGGATTATCTCTTCAACACAAAAAGCCTCCTCTATATCGTCTTCGGGATGGCGTTTGGCATCATAACGAGCGCGGCCTCCGGCCTCTACCCGGCCTGGAAGGCGGCGCACTTAAACCCGATCCAGGCGCTCCGTCACGAGTGATCTTGCCCCCGCACTCTCTCTTTTTCCCGCCCGATATCGTCGCGGAGGCCTCTGATGATCTCCCCGGCACCGCGAGGCGCTCCCGGGAGGAGCGCGATGTACTCGCACCCATCCTCGAAGAATACCAGGGCGACCGGTGTCAGGCTGACCGCGGCGCCTCCTCCCCGGCATACTGTGAACGCCCTGACGACCGGGATGATGCAACGCTTCCCGATCCGGCGCCCGCCACCGATGACGAGATCCGTCCCGTCAGGCACCCGGAGCACCTCGCCCTGATACCTGCCGGAGCCGATGCCGGACCTGTTTATGCAAAAGAGCCTGCACGACCGGGATGATGATCAGGAGCGGCCGGCGGACCTGCATCCGGAGCGTGAAGGATCCCTCAAAGACCCTCCGGTCAAAGACCGGGGTCATGACAAAATCGATCGCCTCCGCCGGCCAGAGTGCGTAGCGGAGGGCGGTGCAGTAGCCGTATATCATGCCGGTGTCGGCCGGGTTATCGAGGCCGAGTGTGACGTCCCCCCGGAGCACCTCAAGGTAGAGCGACCGGAAGGCAGCGGCGATGATCTTCCTGGCATGTGGCCAGAGGTCGGAGGCGGCGCTGATGTACTCCTTCACCGGGAGAGATGGTCTTTCCTCCTCTTCCTCACGCGGAGGGCCGGCCACCTCCGCGAGGCCCCGGGTCATGACCGGGCGGCCGGCGACGAGAAACACAAGCACCCCCTCCCCGTCGACGGCCCTGACCCGTGCCCCGAGGATACCCCAGGCTACGGTTGCCGTCGCTGAGACACACTCCCGCCTGCACTGGCCGACCGCATCAAGGGTCACCGGGATCAGGTAGAGAGCGAGCAGGAGAGCGAGGATGATGATGAGGAGGGTTATGACCATAAAAAAAGGGTATAAGCCTTACTCCTCTTCCTCACCGGTGACCGGGATATCTTTTCCAGGTCTCTCCTGTGCCGCCCCACCCCTGTGCTGCGCCATCTGGTGTTCCACTATATCGCCACCCTTCTCGATAACCTTTGAGATATGTGGGCCGATCGTCTCACCGAGCGTCGTGATCACCTCGGCGACCTCGCTCTTCTTCTTGAGCGACACCACCTGGATACCCTCAGGGCCGGGCACGCCTTTGCTGATGAGAACCAGGGCGACGGCCGCTATTCCGCCGGCACCACCGGTTCCTGATCCGCCGCATTGCTTGTTCTCCTTGTTCCCTCCCGTGCCTTCGCCACCGCCGAACCCGAACCCGAACTCGGCTACCGGTATGATAATCCGGTCGCTGGTCTCTATCGGGTCACCGAGGATGCTGCTCGCACAGAGTGTTCTTGCAAGTTGATCGACAGTTATCTGGAGCATGGATTCACCAGTCATACTATTCACCACAGGTAATTCAGTCTCAAGACTCGTATATAATAGTTTGGATCCTTTGGGGTTCCGGGGCACATGGATACCTACTTACGCTTTCCAGGTGACGTAAAGGGCAGATGAAGGATGATATCGCTCTGGATTGGAACGAGGTCTGGAAGAGGCGGCTCGCCCTGAACCGATCGACCCCGGGCTTCCGGGAGGGGACACGTCTCTGGAGCGACCGCGAGGGGGCCCGGCGGTATGCCGCCAGGTCGGCCGACCATTCCCGCCGGGTCGCCTGGATCCTGCAAAACCTCAACGTCTCTTCTGGCGATCAGGTGCTCGATATCGGGTCCGGCCCCGGGATCCTCGCTCTCCCCCTCGCCAGGGCCGGCGGCCGGGTGACGGCGATCGACCCGGCGGAGGGGATGCTCGCCGAGCTCCGTGAGGCGGCCCTCCGCGAGGGGATCGATACGATAACCACCATCCATAGCCCCTGGGAGGAGATCGACCCGGCCCGCGATCTTGCGCCCCCCTACGACCGGGTGGTCGCCTCGTTCTCGCTCACCATACCTGATATACGTTCGGCGCTCGCCATGATGGATGCGGTCGCCGCAAAGTCCGGATCGATTCATCTCTACTGGTTCGCCGATGAACCGCCCTGGGAGCAGCGCTACATCGCTCTCTGGGAAGACCTGCACGGGGCGCCATACCACCCCCGGCCGAAGGCCGACTGCCTCTTCAACGTCCTCTACGGTATGGGGATCTATGCAAACGTCCAGATGCACCCGATGGTGGAGAAAACCCTCTTTGCAACCTTGGAGGACGCGATCGACCACTTTGCTCCCCGGATGAGCGTTGAGACGCCGGGGCAGCGGGAGATCCTCCGGGGTTATCTCTGCGAGCACCTCGTCCCGCAGGACGGCAGGCTCGTCCTTTCCGGGCGATCGACGTATGCCGCGATATGGTGGCAGAAGCGGAGGGCGTCAAACCCCCATGATGCAGATCCTTAACCGATGAAACCCGGGTGGTTGACGCGGATCTCGTTATGAAAGAATGAGGTAGGGAGCCGCACCCGGTATATCGTGGCCTGGTAACCGTGTCTGTCACTGAACACTGGTGGGGAAGGCGCTTCGTGCAATGGGCGCCCCCGATCGAACGATTGTGGTGCTAGGTTGTGGAGGTTGTGGTTGTTTGTGTAGGTCATGATGAGCGCTGACTGGAATTGAAGACTGATGATCACTGGGTGCGGCCTTACCTCGATCCAGTTTCTATAAAGCAGATTATATAATAGTTTTCAATAAACATCGGGGCTTATATTCAAGCTGAAATAATAAAATAATTTTTAAAAGAGCTCTCTTCTCTCAAATATCCTTTAAAATCCAGGATAATTTTTACCATAGGTATATATATAGAATTCCTCTCTCAAATAAGGTATGGCAGGGATCCCCCTGCTCCCGCGCCACCCCGCGGATTCACTCGCGGAGAAGGGCAACCCGGGAGCCGACCGGAATCCCGAGGTCAGCCCCTATCGGGCCACACTTCACTGACATCATGTAGGCGGTGGGCGGAAGGTCACGGCAATCAGAGAGCGACTCGTAGTTAGCCATACCCTTGGCTATGATGAGAGTCGCGCGGTCCAGGGCATCTTCAAGGGCCGGCGGGGCGAGATCCAGGTTGAGACCGAGTTCGGCGATGCCGTCTGCAGTGGCGGTGAGCAGGTCTACCCGGCGGTCGAGTCCGAGCGCCAATGCATCTTCAAGTGTTGCGTCGTTTAGGATCGGCGCGCCCCGGACGGCAAAAGTGACATTTGATCCGTTCTTTTTGATATAATCTGCAAAGAGAGCATCAAAGACGATCTCCCCGCAGTTGTCAGCGAGGTAGACCACACGGGAGGTGAGGGGCTCCATCGCTTCGGTATCATCAACGGTAAGCCCCGCCGCAAACCCCCGGCGGAAGAACTCGACGAAATTATCTGTAACAGTATGGGCCTTCGACCCGTAGTCCAGCGTGTTTGCTATGACTGCTGCGAGCGCAAGGTCACGAAATGTCGAGAGATCTCCGCGCACCCGCCGGCAGACCGCCATCGCATCCTCGTTGTTGGCCTGCTTTAAGGATCGATAGGGATCGGTATCGCCGATCATCCGGTAGGCAAGGCGATGCACCCGGCTCGCTATGACAGGTGCGGGCACCGGATCAGAGGAGATGCGCCGGAGGAGATCCCGGCACGCATTGACGGTCCTCCCGACGAGCGCCTCATCGTCAGTGCAGAGTCGGCATTCATACTCTACGCGGGATATAAGGCAATCCGTGCAGCCCTCTTTAAGTCTCATGATGCAGTTAACTGGATCCGGGAGGGATAAAAATGGTATGATGGGGCCACCGCGATTCGAACGCAGGTCAGAAGACCCCCAGTCTCCTAGGATGCCAGGCTACCCTATGGCCCCTCCCTCATACTATGTGAAGGAATCACACATATATCTTCGCTTTGGGAGCGGGCTTGAGAGGCTATACGCGCATATTCTTGTAATCTTCAACGCTACGTGATAGCTGCTCCAGCTCGCTGCCGGTGACCTCCATTCTGCCCCTCAACACCTCGACCTCCTCAAGGAGCTGTCGGATACGCACGTACATCACATACATGATAAATAGCAGGCAGATAATGGTTACCGCCAGTAAGACTATCATGATTGCATTGAGGTCTGCCATCTACTCCCTCCTGAATAATGCGTGGGCGAGCTGTACAGTGAACTACCCCGCGCTCGCGGGCGGGTGTACATCGGCATGATCCTCCATCGGTTGTCTGAACAGAGATAAGACGATATTCAATATAATTGTATACGTTAATGCACGAAGGGGCGCCGCTTTCATCACTGCACCTGTTGTGCCGGGGTCTTCCCGCTCTGCCCCTTCACCCCGCAAGATAAACCCTTCCTGTACTGTATCAGGTATGCCCGCCGTATTCCGGATGGTTCTGGCGGTCTGGATCCCGGGAGCCTCACGACAACCGGTATCCTGGCCGCCGCTGCCTAGATACACGTTCCCGGTGGGATCGTATGATGACCTGGAGCCTCCTCGATATCTCGTTCGCATCGATGCTCTCCAGCCCCGCCCTTTAGGGTGGGGTAGTTCACTGGAGGAGATCGGCCCCGTATCGATGATCCTGGAGAGAGGGCCGGCGCCCGGCACGGCCTGCCTCCGGGAATGGCCACCACCGCAGCAGAAGCCGGGCCCTTGAGCGTTTCTATGGCGCATGCCTCTACCTCCAGTACTCTTGCTGCCCGATCTTCTGACCCACAGGCGGTGGGCATCGGTTGGTATTGGAGGCGGATTCACCTCCGGACTCCTTTTTTTCAAAAAACAATATAATAATATTAATATTTAACAACAGCTAAAAAAATGCATGAGCAGGCACCACGCAAGCGCTCTCATCGCCCTTGGAATCGTAATCTGTGCGGGATTCTTCGTTTCTATGCCCGCCCTCGCCAATCCCGGGCACGGGATTGCGGCACTTGAGTCAGGGAAACTTTTACAGCTCTCGCCCGGCGAAATATTGATAGCAGGGAGAGATTCAGAACCATATGGCGCCCCGGCGCTTCTGGCCGGGGATGATGAGCCGGTTATATCTACCAGCCAGAACAGCAGTGGATCAGCAGACTCGCAGCCTCTCCCCGCCGATTCGGCCCCTCCCGATGACCAACGACTTATGGGATTGACCAACACCGCCGGCATCAGACTTATGAGGCTCTCGATGGAGCATGCCCACGCCATCTGCCTGCAGGATGAAGATGCGGCCGCTGTGGCGGCGGACAACCTCTACGCCCTCTCCACCCGGTTGACCGGTGAGGTGCAGCCGCTTCTGGTCTCCCCTGAGCAGCAGCCCATAAAAGATGAGTTCATCAGGCTGCTTGCGGTCTACTCCGCGGTCAGCCAGGAGCTTCTCAGTACCCCGGAATCGGTGCCGGCAGCCTTCAGGGAACTCTCCGCTGCATCGGAAGGGCTTGAGGCGATCAGCCAGCAGACCGGCGCGTCGATGATGAGGCCCGCCGCCATCACCACCCTTGCGACACACGCTGTTCTGCCTGGGGACACGCCGATCCCCGAGACTCTCCCCCTCCGGGAGCGGCATACCTATGACGACCCATCGGGCGAGAACATGGTCTCGCTGCTTGTGGAGTCTACCAGGACCGTAGCGGCATACCAGGCGGCCCCCATCAACACATCGGCAATGAAGGTCGAGGCGGGCGAAGGGCGCATGTTCCTTCTTGTTGTCGTTAAATCGACAAACCTCGGGCACAGGGGTGACTCCGACCTCTACACCATCGAGACGCCGGGGCTGAGCATGTTCACCCTTGAGTACCAGGGGACGGCGTTTACGCCCATTGAGGTTCCGCCTTTCACATCACTCGGGGAGTCGTTCGGCCAGAAGACGCTGGAGCGGTACGAATCGCTGAAAGGCTACCTCTACTTCGATGTTCCTGACTCCCTGAATACCTCTGAGGCTGCCCTGAGGGCTGATCTCGGATATGCCGGCATCCCGACCTGGGATCTTGGGAGAGAATCCGGTGCGGCATAACCCGCATCCAACTTTTGTGGATACAGGTCAGAGGGATACCATCTCCACATCCCCGGTCACCGTATCCAGCACGGCGATGGTAGCCTGACCGGTCAGATAACCGCAGGCCTCCCCCGGGTTGATGACCAGCACCCCTCCAGGTTCGCTGACCTCCGCCTGGTGGGTATGGCCGCAAACCACGACGTCGAACGCCTTTTGCCTGATAAGCGCCTGCAGGAGTTCACGATCATCGCCGTGGAGGAGCCCTATATCCATGCCGCCCGCGGTGACAGCGGCGAAAGCCCCCCTCAGGCTGAGGTGCTCATGCCCGGCAAACCGCTCTCTCAAGAGGTGATGATCACCATCGTTGTTCCCGAGAACACCGATCATGGGCGATCTCAGGTTCGCCAGGCGCGGGACGACAAACGGTGATATATAGTCTCCGGCATGGAGTACAAGGTCTACCTGTTCCGTGTTCAGGCGCCCTACGGCCGCATCAACCATCTCGAGGCGGTCGTGCGTGTCAGAGAGTATCCCGATGCGCATGTATGCATTCCTGACCGCTACTGTGATAAAGCTATTTCAATGTCGCCCGGGGTTCTCCGGTCTTCCCCGGCATCTGCTACAGAACCCCGGAGCGGCCGCCCCCGCGCCTCGCGAGGTACCGCTGATGATACTCCTCAGCCCTCCAGAACGTCCCCGCAGGCTCGATGGCGGTGACAATGGGGCGCCTGAACCGCCCCGAACGCTCTATCTCCTGCTTCGATGCCCGGGCCGCCGCCTCCTGCTCCGGGGAGTGGTAGAAGATCACCGACCGGTACTGTGTTCCGATATCGGCCCCCTGCCTGTTGGGTGTCGTCGGGTCATGAATGCTCCAGAAGAAGTCGAGGAGATCCTGGTATGAGATCAATGCGGGGTCGTAAGTCACCTCCACGACCTCTACATGCCCGGTTCTGCCCGTGCAGACCTCGGGGTAGGTCGGGTTTGCGAGGGTGCCTCCCATGAATCCAGCCGCCGTATCCACGACCCCGTGCAGGCGCCTGAACGCCTCCTCAATACCCCAGAAGCACCCTGCGCCAAAGGTAGCCTTCTTTGATGTCATTGAGAGATCCTACCTTCAGCCCACATCCTGCAAAAAACCATCGATATTTCTGTGGGCTGCCCGCAGAACAAAGATACTTATCTCTCATCGGCGATATCTACTCCCATGACCTTCGAATATGACGCCGTTGAGACAGTCGCCAGGCTGATGGCACTCTCTGCGCGCACCGCCCCGAAGGCGCGGGGTACAGACGTGATCAGAACAACAATCGCCACAGGAGATGATCTGGTGCTGCTCGCACGGGCGATGCGGGAATTTGGCGAAAAGCGGAACGCATCGTTCTTCATCAGGGATGCAGGCAACATTGAGGCGAGTGATGCCTGTCTCATCGTAGGTGCGCTGCTGGCCGATACCGTGGGCCTCGACTGCGGCGGGTGCGGGTACCCCACCTGCGCTGATATGCTCAAAGCACAGGGTGAGAACCTCCCGCCAACCGCCCCTTTCGGGGGGCCGAACTGCACCATCAGGATGACCGACCTCGGTATAGCGGTCGGATCTGCCGTGAAGACCGCGAGCATCCACAACGTCGACAACAGGGTCATGTACACCGCCGGCGTCGGCGCGCTCTCGCTCGGGTGGATGGAAGGGTGCGGTGTCGCGTATGGCATCCCTCTCCGCGCAGCTGGAAAGGATATCTTCTTTGACCGCACAGGGTAACTAATTATAAATGGCTATAATGAAGATCAGGGGAGGGGATCTGGATCTCGTCGAGTACGAGTTTACCTCCTTTGCACCCGGCGAGAATATCAGACAGTGTGGCCTTCGGAAGGATTACAACCTTTCACCGGTCTCTGGCACCGTCTTCGCCGATGCTCCCGCCAGGATCCACCTCTCCGTGCTTGATATGAACCGTTTCGCCCCGGACCGCCCGGGAGGTGGCGGTATCGGGTTTGCCATCAAGACCTACTGTAGCGCCGAGGTCGAATGCACGGCATCGGGGCTCGATATCGACTACTCCCGTGAACCGATCCTCCGGCACTTCGTGGAGGCATTCAGGCATGTCGTCGGCTACACAGGAGGATTCCGGATCCGTGCGCGCGACCACAGATACGAGCATGTGGGTCTCGGATCCACGAGCACCATCCTCACAGTGGTCGCAAACGCTCTCAACACCGCGGTGGGCTCCCCGCTGACCTCTGACCAGCTCCGCATCCTCCTCGGCAACAACTTCGTCGAGGAGACCGAGGCCGGGAGTATTGCGTTCGGATTCGAGACCGGTGTCGGCCCGGCCGCCAGCACTCACGGCGGCATGGTGGTGATGGGCGATGAACTGACGCTCATCTACCAGCATGCCTTTGCGGAGGGAAAGAAGGTCTACATCGCCATCCCACCTTCCGATATCTCGTCAGCAGGAGAGATGGAGTTCGATCTCCTGATGAACAAAGCCCGGAACCTTGACTACCGCGACCGGACGCTGAAGTCATACCTCATCATGATGGATCTCATCCCGGCGCTGGAACAGGGTGACCTTGCAAAGGCCGGCGACGTGATCTGGGAGATCGAGTTCCGTGGCTCAAAGCGCGCCGAGGTCGAGCACCACGGGTTTGAGATCTATCGTTACATGGCAGGGCTCCGGAACGCCGGTCTCGAGTTCGTCGGCATGAGTTCGGTCGGACCTTCCATCGCCATCATCACTGCCCGCCCTGAGGAAGAGGTGGCGGTGGCCCTCTCATCGCTGGGCCTGAAGATCGCGATCACCACCGAAGTGGACAACGAGGGGCTCAGGATCCGGGTTGAAGAGAAGGCATAGGGAGATCCCGCCCTTTTAGACTCCCTTTTCGTGAAGATCGATCCTTTCAGAGCGGCACCCGTCCCCTGGATGAGGGCGGGCGCCCCACATCATGCTCCCCTCTTCAGCGGAACCGGTTCACTGTCATCTCCCCACCTGCCAAGGAGCGACTGGAGGTAGACGCCGAAGAAGGCACAGAAAAGACCTCCGATTGTTGTGAAGATGATATACTTCACGCCGGCATCGCCTACGATAGGGAACCTGGGAACTTCGCTGATCGAGAGAATATAGATGCTTGCGCCGTAGGTGATGACCCCGATCGCCAGCACGAAGAACGGCAGGGCAACCACCCGCTTGATAGCCTCCCGTTCGCTCAGGAATACGTCGATGATCTTTCCCACCGATGCGATGAGGGCAGCGGCGGTAAACCAGGCGATTGAACCGTATATGAACGCCAGGATCTGGAAGAAGATGCCAGAAGCCGTGTAATAATCAAGGAGGCTTATGAGCCCGAGTATGATCCCGACGATGCAAAGCAGTATTGCGGTGATGTAAGATACAAAGGTGAACCTGCCACCGCGCAGCGATGCCCTCAGTGACGATATAAAATACCCAAAGACCTCATCGATGCCCAGACCCTTGAAGAGCAGGTAAACACCGACTATACCCACGACGACGATGGTTGCACCCTCCGGGTATCCCAGGAGGTAGCCGGCTGCATAGAGGAGCATGGCAAGGCCGAGCGGCACGAGCACGATCTTTGAGATCTTCGGGTCATCGAGGAGCCGCTTCAGGATGTAGTAGGTTCCCTCAAGGTTTGGCATCTGGTTGACCACAACCCTCCGCACGCTGCTGACCGGCACCCTGGACTGGATGATCGGGAGAACGTACTCGTCCTCAGCACCATCTGTCACCAGGATGCAGGACGTCAACCCCGTCCCCATAAGGATCGCATCCAGGCTGGACGCTATCCGCCGGTCTCCCTCAAGCAGGTTCATGTGGTTGCCACAGATTATGGCCACGGCAACCTCCTCCCCCCGTTCGATGAGTTCATCATAGAGCTTGACCGTCTCGAAGATTGCGTTAACATCAGAGTCTTCAGGGTCGATCAGGCCAAGGGAGATTGCTGCCTGGAGGCATGCCTCTCTGCCAACGATGGGGCCATCGATCCGGGCTTTGAATCCAAGATCATCATCGCGATCGACGCAGAGGACGAGCGTCCGCTCTTTTACCATTCAATAGAAGATCTCTTCGAACCTATTAAATAATTTGCAGCGCGGGATGGGAAAAAATATTAGATGAGTTTTGCGCGCTGAAGCAGGAGCAGGTCATCGGTGGTGAGTTTCTCGCCGCCCCGGAACCGCTCGAAGATGCGCTCGGCTTCTTTCCGGACGGCCTTCTGCTCCTTGGTAACCCTGGTTCTCCGGGTCTTCTTGCGCAACCCTGAGATCACCTTATCGTAATCGCGGAGTTCCTTCTGACAGGCGATGAACTGTTTGTGCTCTTCATCCGCCGTCTCCTGTGCCTCGACAAACTGCTGGTGGGCAGCATCCGCCTCCTCGCGTGATCTATCAGCTCTCCGATACGACTCCACCATCAGGTCGTGGTGCTGCTGGGCGGCCTCAGCCTTCTCGGTGACCATTTTGTGGATCTCAGAGGCCTGCCTGCGGAATTCACGAGCCTCGGAGAGCTTCACCCGCATCTCTTTGTTCTGCTCAAGCTCTGCCTCCTGATCCTTGACTGTCGCCTTCAGGTGCTTGATCTTCTCGATCAGTTCGCGCTCCTTATCAGTGCTGTAGACCTCGGTCTGCTGCTTGAATTCCAGGTGTTCGATCTGCTTCTGCAGCTCCTTGATGCCACGGTTCCGGAGGCTGCCATGCTCCCTCTTGAAAGCCTCGATCTCTTCGAAGAGCTCATTTGCTTTGTCGTTGTACTCGTTCCTCTGATCTTTCAGCGCCTGGACTTCTTCATTGATCGTATCCCGCTGCTCTTTATGCTGCTGCGCCTCCTCGACAAATTCGCGTGTCTGTGCGTTCAGCGCGTTGCGTTCACGGGCATTCTTGCTGGCGAGCGCGTTTAACTCATTACGCCTGTCTTTGTGCTGTTCAGACTCCGCAAGGACTTTCTTTCTCTTCTCAATCAAATCATTCAGCATTCTCTACCAATCCTCGACATTCGAGACCTGTCTCGTATTCCCACCAGCGAGACTGCTCCAGTGTGCCTGCAGAGATACCGGAGGCTTATATAGTGGCTACACCACAAGAAAAGACATTTACCGGACTCATCTTCGAGGCCGTCATTCACCAGTCTGCTCATGTGTTCAACCCCGGTACTATGACAACCACAGACCCACAGGTTCTGCACCCTGCACAATACTCCTCGAGCTGGAGGGATTATACAAGAACGTCTATAATTCTAACGTCATTCGTACTATTAAGTATTTCGTAGAAGCTCTTTATAAGTCGCGGCGGTGCGGATATGTCAGATGAAGAGTGGTGTGTCGGATATGGGTGACCGGATCACCCCCTGGACCGCTCCCGTGATGGATACGGCCAGGATCCACCTCCAGATAACGATTGGCTGCCGGAGAACTCTCTAAAAAGGATGTGAAAAGAGGGAAAATATTCAGAGGTAGTCGATGATATTGCCCCCGCTCTGTAAATCCCTCGCCATGCTGCGCCTGCCGGAGTATGCGGCGGACCGGTGCGCTACCGGTTCATAGGCAAGCTGGCTTCCAAGGATCTGTGCACTTTTAACGCCGGTCATGATCGCCATGACACGAACCCTGCCCTCGTAATCGCTGTTTACCCGCGCTCCCCAGATAACGTCCGCATGGGGGTCGAGTTCGTAGGTCAGGGAACTTGCGATCTCCTCGGCATCCTGTAGGGTCAGGTCGTTCCCGCCCGTTATGTGGATGAGGCTCCCGGTTGCTCCACGGTAGTCGATGTCGAGCAGAGGATGGTTCAGGCACTCGTGGACGACGCTCTCGGCCTTGTTCTGCTGCTTGCTCTCCCCGACCAGCATAACGGCAACGCCACCCTTGCTCATGATGGCACGCACGTCTGCGTAGTCGATGTTGATGAGCGAAGGCTCCGTGATCGTCTCGCTGATACCCTTGACGGTCTCTGCAATGAGTTGATCCATAACCGAGAACGCCTGGCCGAGCGGAAGGTTCGGAACGTACTTGATGAGCCGGTTGTTGTCGAGCACGATGACTGAGTCAGCCGCGGTCGAGAGTGTCTCAAGCCCCTCTTCCGCACGGAGAAGCCGCGCTTTCTCGACCTGAAAAGGATAACTGACCATGCCGACGACGATTGCCCCCTGGTCTTTGGCGATCTGCGCGACAACCGGGGCCGTGCCGGTGCCGGTGCCTCCACCCATACCGGCAGTTATGAAGACGAGGTCTGCATCGCAGAGCAGACCCTCAAGGGTCGGCCGGGCCATCTCGGCTGCACGTCTGCCGACGTCGGGGAAACCACCGGCCCCAAGTCCCTTCGTGAGCGATTTTCCGACAAGCACCCTCTTGTCGGCCTGGATCATGTCCAGGTGCTGCTTATCTGTGTTGATCGCGATCGTATCTGCGCCGTTGACCTGCATATGGTACAGGCGGTTGATGGTGTTGTTGCCTGCACCCCCGCACCCTACGATGACGATTCGTGGCTGGCCAAGGATGTCATCTTCATCCCCAAAAGTGTCTGCCTTCAGGTACTTCTCACGTTCGGCGTGTTTTAACGCCTCGTTGATGATCGTCTGCATCAAATACCTCCTAAATCTTGAATGAAATCTGGTCGGCCTCGCGGAGAACACGGTTTCCATGCTTCTCAAGAAGCGCCCTGACCGAGTACCGCACAGCTTCTGATACCGTGGGGAACTCGCCAGCCTCCACCAGCTTCTCGAGCATCTCAACCTGTTGCCGGGGCAATCTGATAGTTATCCGATCCATCATTTCAACCACTCATATCTGACATACAGCAGCCAGATGTCTGCTATTTGTCAGACAATCGTAATCTTTATGTCTGACTGTATCAGATAAATCATAATGCTACCCGTATAATATAAATACCTTCTGAAATGAATTGCAGCCCTGCATAACGATTTTATGGATAGCAGCGACAAAGTACGCTAAAAGAGTTGCCACTACCATGAGAGAAAAACTCCCGGAGAGAATGGAGCATGGCGGACGGGTGCGCTGGCATCGTGCCAGAGGCAGAGACGAACTGCTTGATTTCAGCGCTAACATTAACCCCTATCCTCCCGACATCGACTGGACGCCGGATCCTTCTGTGCTGACCGACTACCCGGACGACCGGTATGAGATACTCAAAGAGGTGATCGGCAGGATATTCGGGCGTGACGCGGCAGAGATCACCGTCGGCAACGGGTCTATCGAACTGATCCGCGCGTTCTGCTCTGCGATGCTCAGAAAAGGCGATTCCGCCTGCATCAGGCCTCCGACGTTTGCCGAATACGAGATGGCGGCCCTGCTGGCCGGTGCCCGGTGCATCACCAGGAGCAGAGGGGCTGCTGTCTGGTTCCTCTGCAACCCTAACAACCCCACAGGAGAGCTTCATACCCGCCAGGAGATCCTCCGGCTGCTTGCCGGGGCAGCTGAGCAGGGAGCGTATCTCTTCCTCGACGAAGCGTTCATAGAGCTCTCTGACCCGCGCCAGAGCCTCGCCGGTACCCCTCACGAGAACCTCTTTGTCATGCGCTCCCTGACAAAGAGCTTCGCAGTACCGGGCATCAGGTTCGGGTATGGTTTTGGCACCCCTGAACTCATCGAGCGCGTGGAGACGGTGCGCCTTCCCTGGACAGTGAACGCGTTCGCCGAGTCCTTTGCGATCGAGGCCTTCCGGAACTACGATAAACTTGAGGAGTCACGGGAGAGGATCGCGCGGGAGCGCGGGTGGCTCTGTGACCGCCTTGATAGACTCGGTCTCACCTATGAGCCTCCATCTGCAAACTACATCCTGGTAGAGATCCCGGTGGAGTCGGAGATGCTTGTCGAGAGGCTTCTCGGCCATGGCATCCTGGTCCGGGACTGCAGCTCGTTTGGACTTCCCCGCCATATCCGTGTGGCGGTGCGGACATGCGAGGAGAATGAGCAACTCATCGAGGCGCTTGAAACATGCTTGCCCTGATCATGGCCGGGGGGGAGGGGTCGCGGCTCAGGATGGGAGAAAAGCCGCTGGTCACCATCTGTGATAGGCCGATGCTCTCCTACGTCATCGATGCCTTTGAGGCTGCAGGCCACGAGGTGGTCGTGGTCGCCTCATATCGGACACCATTCACCAGGAACTGGTGCCGGGCCAGAGGGTTCACCCTCTATGGGTCTGAAGGGCTCGGCTACGTCGAGGATATACTGGCAGCGGCCAGGGATCTCGGGGAGGAGGAGACGCCCTTCTTCACATCGGTATCGGATCTCCCCTGTCTTACACCCGATATCATAACCGGCGTCGAAGATGCCTGGCGCCGGGCGGGAACGCCGGCATGCTCGACGTGGGTGCCCCGCGACCTCTGCGAAGCACACGGCTGCCGCACACAGTACACTGAGATCATCGACGGCACGCCGGCCTGCCCTGCCGGGATCAACATCCTGACGGCGGATGGTCTCGATGTCCCTCAGGAGGAACTGCAGCTCCTCCTGCACGATCAAAGGCTCGTATTCAACGTCAACACGCGCGAGGAACTCCTGTTGGTGCAGGAGTACCTCTGCCGGAAGCAGGGATTATAGCACCCGGCGGGTACCGCTTCTACCCCTGATTCCTGGAGAGAAACCCTATTATCGGATTGTCACCGACTTCTCTGTATGGAGTCCGGCCGGGAGATCGAACTGGAGGGGCATATCATCGACTCAGGTGTTATGACCCTGGTGTTCGACAGGATCATGGATATGGGAGGGGAGTTTGAGATTCTCACGTTCGATGTCGGGAAGCTGAAGACGGATACGAGCTACGCACGCCTGCGCGTCTCTGCACCTGACGTTCAACAGCTCGACGCCATCCTCTACGAACTGCACCGCCTAGGAGCGCGCACTCCTGAGATCAGCGACGTCATCCTTGTACCGGCAGAGGGCGACCGGATCCTCCCAAAGGGGTTCTACTCGACCACCAATCACCCGACATTCGTGAAATATCAGGACGAGTGGCTGCCTGTTGAGAGGATCGAGATGGATTGCCACATAGTGGTCGATAAAGAGAGAAGACGCGCGATCTGCAGACCTATATCAAAGATCAAGGCAGGTGACGCTGTCGTCGTGAGCGAGGCCGGGGTGCGCGTGATCTACCCCGAGCGGCCGAGGAAGGCCGGCACGTTTGAGTTCATGCATGGAACCGTCTCATCCGAGCGACCGAGCGAGGCGATCATCACAAGGATCGCCCGCGAGATCCTGAAACTGAAAGAGGAGGGAGGAAAGATCGCTCTCGTCGGCGGGCCGGCGATCGTCCACACAGGGGCGGCAGGGGCGCTTGCAGATATGATACGTGAGGGCTACATCGACGTGCTCTTTGCGGGGAACGCACTTGCCACCCACGATATCGAGTCTAACCTCTTCGGCACGTCCCTCGGGATGGATGTCAGGACGGGCACGCTCATCACCGGCGGGCATAAACACCATATCTGCGCCATCAGCGAGGTCATGAGGGCCGGATCCATCAGGGGCGCGGTCGAGCAGGGGATCGTCACCGGCGGGGTCATGTATGAGTGCGTGAAGAAGGGCGTCCCGTTCGTGCTTGCCGGATCCATCCGGGACGACGGGCCGCTTCCCGACGTGATCACGGATGCCGTAGAGGCTCAGGACGCCATGCGCCGCCACATACAGGGCCTCGGGATGGTTGTGATGGTCGGGACGCTCCTCCACTCCATCGCCGTCGGGAACTGCCTCCCCTCATACGTCAAGACCGTCTGCGTCGATATCAACCCCGCATCGGTGACGAAACTGATGGACCGGGGTACCACACAGGCGATCGGTGTCGTGAGCGATGCGGGGACGTTCCTCCCACTGCTCGCAAAGCAGCTGGAGGAGCAGAAAAAAAGATCCGTTAGCGCGTAAGCGGCATACAGAACGGTTTTTCGTGTTCGAGCACGAACTCCCACTCTTCTTTGCACGTGCAGTCCGTCTCTGCAAGCGCACGCAGGAGCCCGACATCAGCGGTCAGGGAGTAGTCGCTGATCCCCCTTACGATCGCGCGATCGCACCTGCCGCAGTTGTGCGGCCCTCTGGCCTGCCCGCCGCCGACGGGGTCGCAGAGGATATGCACCGGGGAGGTGATCAGCACATCGAGGACTGTCCAGAGGTACGGCGGGCGGTATGCGTGCTGCCTCCAGAGGTGTTCGACCTCGGTCCTGCCCTGGACGGTGCAGAGGTTCATGGAGATGCTGTCTGCGACTGATGCGATCTCCCTGATGGAATGCACCATATCATCGCGCGCCTCGCGTTCGGTCAGAAAGGGTGGTTTTAACAGGAGATAAGCCTTCACGCCTGCGCCGGCGGCACGGGCAGTCTCTGCGGCGCGGAGGAAATCGGCATACGAGAATCCCTTGTCGATGCATTTCTCCCTGATAAGATCGTCTGTTGTCTCAAGGCCTATGGCGATGGAGAGTGGCATGTCCCGGGCGCCGGTGTCAATCGCCTCGCCAAACTCCCGGATCGCGTCAGGCTCAACGTACTCCGGCCTCGTCTCGGCGATCACTACCTTGCCCCGGAACGCCTCCGCGACGGCGCGCCGGGCGGCGAGCGGAACCTCATCGGGATCGAAGAAACTCCCCGAAGTGAAGATCTTGAGCACCTGGTAATCCTCGTCGCGGAAGTTCGCCTTCACCCAGCGGACCTGGCGGATCAGCCGGTCGGCAAGTTCGTCCCGGGGGAGATCGGGATAGCGCTCATGCCGGTAACCACACATACGGCACCGGTTCCAGGAACACCCGCCGCTCCTGAAGATAACCGTCAGCGTATCGAGAACCTGGCCGTCTATGCGATCCTTCCCCCGCCAGGACGCCAGCGGTTTCTCAACTGATTTGGATAGCATTATACCTCATATTCGTCGATGTAATGGTATGAAAAGGATCGCTTGGATGACTCTTCTTGCCATGATGCTGCTTGTCAGCTCCGCATCAGCTGCTTATGTCAGGATCGATGCTCCAGATACGGTGTATGTCGGTGAACCGCTCAGGGTCACAGGCACCTCGCTCGTGGAGGGGATCACCAAACCCTCGCTCAACCCCGGATTCAGCACCGATGTTATCTTATACTCCGTCAAGCACACGAAGAGCGAGGTGGACCGGAAGACCATCGTTGTGCAGGAGGATGGTCTGTTCTCTGCGACATTTAAGACCGAGGGTCTTGCTGCAGGGGATTACACAGTCGAGATCATCGATCCTGATTCGCCGAACACATTCGGGGGAAGTTCAAAGACCCTGCAGTTCCTCAAACTGGTCGACCGGTCCGGGGATATCAGGATAAACTCCCCGCTCGTGCAGGAATTCGATGGTAGCCTCGATATCGCGGGCACGATAGCAGGGATAGGGAGTGCGGGGGTGCAGATAGGGATCGAGCGCGACGGCACCACCGTCTATGGGCCGGAGTACATCAGAACCGATGCGAATGGCGCGTTCTCCACGACCGTGCCCATCTCCGGCGCGGGCTCATACAGGGTCGCCTTCTCCGATAAAAAAGGCTACATCGGCACCGTCCTGTTCGTGGTGACGGGCGCGCCGACTCCCACGGATACAGAGGTGCCGGTGGTCTCGGCCAGCGCACCCGCCACCCGGTCTGCTCCGGCCTACTTTGAGGTCGATACCAGGGTCGGTCTGGTGGCTATCACAACATCAACCGGGATCGACTGGGTGGTCGAGTACATCGACGAGGGTGGCAGACTCCACAAGATCAACGACGCAGGTCTGCTCGATCCTGAAGTTGTGGAGTTCTCCGCACAGGGGGGCCGGGTCTACGTCAAGGTCTACCCGGTTGGCTACAGTGACCGCGGAACGGTGCAGCTCTCGGCCGCAAATGCCTATGCGGTCAGGGTAAGCCAGGGTGCGCCGGGGGTCTTCGGTGATGCGACGCCTACCCCGGCAGAGACGGCCACGCCGCTCCCTGCAGTGCTGGCACTCTTTGCAGTTCTCGTGGTCATATTCAGCCGCCGGGGATGAGCAACCTTTTTTTCATCAGGCGACCAATGACTAGAAGCGGGCCGGGATAGTCTAGTCCGGTAAGGCGGTGGCCTTGAAAGCCACTGGTGCCTGGCACCTCGGGAGTTCAAATCTCCCTCCCGGCGTAATTCTGCACCCCTTCTCACAGAAACCCCATCCGCGAGTCGTACATCCATGCACTTGCGGGCGCGGGGGATAATGAGCCGGCGCCTCCAATCATCCTATCTTGAACCCGACCCCCTCAAACGATGCGACATGCCGGTCGCCCGAGTAGACATCGACCGCATACACAGACGTCCTCTCGGTCTCGGATACCCTTCTTGCGACCGCCTCGAGCGTATCCGCCGTCGGTGGAGAGAGGTAACTGATATGGGCCGAGATCGCCACCTGGTTTACTCCTTCCAGGTTCGCGGCGATGCCGAAGGCATGGTCGGCGAGGGCGAATATCGCCCCCCCGTGGACCGTGCCGTAGGCGTTCTCCATACCCTCGGCATGCATCGCCACCCTGACGCACCCATCGGCGACCTCAGTGACCTTCATGCCGAGGAGGCGTGCAAACATGCATGCATCGCCCCTCCTCACAGTCCGGGCCTCCTGGATGGTTCCTCTGTTTGTCATCTTCTATTTATATTCCCGCTGCGAGTAGGTGACATTGCCAGCGTCGTCCCCGCGAAGAACGATATACAGCCACTCGGAGAGCGACCTGAGCATCCCGAACTGCTGGTAGCGCCTCATCGAGAACCCGACCGTGAGATCTGGATCGAGGTGGACTCTCCCGATCTTTCGCATCCGTTGCGCGATCTCAAGGTCGTCCCCGGCATCGATACACCGGTACATACCTGCCTGTATGAACGCGTCACGGTCAAACGCCGTGTTGCACCCGAGCGTGAAGTAGATCGTCCGGGTGTGGTAGCCAAGGCGCGAGAAGGTGTTTGCGCCGGCAAGCGAGAACCGGTTCCGGAGCCCATCCTCGATCGGATGGACTGTGCCGTAGAGCTGCACGATCTCCTTCTCCGCAAAGTTCCGGCCGATCCTCTCCACCCAGTCCCGGGGGAGGATACAATCGGCATCCGTCGTGGCGACGATATCGCTGCCGGCCGCCATTATCCCGTCGTTGCGTGCCCCGCCCACCCGCAGGCTTTTCTGGATGAAGACCGAATCTGCAAGTGGTTCGGCCAGTTCCCGGGTTCGGTCCCTGGAGTTCCCGTCGACGACGATGACCTCGTAAGCCTCTCTCGGCACCGTCTGGTCGGCAAGGGATCGCAGGCAGCGCTCGATGTTCTGCTCTTCGTTATAGGTCGGAATGACTACGGAGATCATTCGCCGATCAACTCCCGGTAGAGTTGTTGATGCCGCTCTGCTATAAGCATGATGTCGTATCTCTCGGTCGATGCGCGAGCCCGTGAGGCACAGCGTTGCAGGGCCGCGCTGTCGTTGAGGAGGCTCCGCACCTCACTGATGTCCCGGAAGAAGAGGGGTGAATTCCCGAAAATCTCCCGGAACTCAGAGATATCCCGGGTGATAACAGGCAGACCGGATGAGAGAGCCTCGATGATCACAAGGCCGAATGTCTCCGCATACGATAGCATGAGGAAGACATCGGACCCGCTGTAAGCCCTGGAGGTGTCATCGATGATGCCAGTGAATATAACATTCTCGCTGGAATGGGTCTTGAGCATCTGGATCTTCGCATAATCCTTCGAGAGCGTCCCGTACGGGAACCCGCCCACCCAGACCCAGGTCACCTCGGGGTGCAGACCCGCGAGCCTGAAGAAGTCGTAAATGCCTTTTCCGGGGGTCTGCTGGCCGACGGAGAGCACCACCCTCCGGTCCGGATCGATACCATACTCTTCGCGGAATGACTCGCGTTTCTCATCATCGTGCCTGAAGTAATTCCGGTCGATACCGTTCGGGATAAGGGTCTTTGGGATATCCGGGGCGAGCTGCTCGGTCTCCCGGTGGCAGGGCTCCGATATCGTGATGATGTGGTCGAACTGCCGGTAGATTTTAGGGTATATTGTGTTTATCTTCTTTGAAAAGGCGATGTTGCCCTTGTTTACCCGGGGGGTCGAGTGGGCGGTCAGAACCTTTACGCCGTTGGTGAAATTCTGGTGGTACATTGCCCAGGGGCCGAAGGTGTGATAGTGCGTGAGATCAAAGTCGTCGTGATATGAGTTGCGAGCGACCTCCACGCCGGGGAGCAGCGCAAGATGGTTATACAGTGTTCTCGCCACCGTTGCACACCCGATGTATCGCAGGAACCGGAAGTCCTCGACAAATATGTTGACCTTCATCCCTTCGCCGCCTTCGTGAAGTCGATAGCGCTCCTGATACAACCGTCCATGTTGAGGTACTCAAACCGGGAGAACCGTCCGAGAAGGCCGATGCCCCGCTCCCGGCAGAACTCGCGGACGATGGCGATGTTTTTCTGGTAATCAAGGTCGTAGACGATATACGCGAACTTCTGCCGCTCGATGCCGGTGTAGATGACCGCGTCATAGGAAGGGATGATCCCGGCGGCGATGAGAGACTGAACGGTATGGTCGATCACCCCGGAATCGGACATCCGGGAGACCGCATCCCCATCGTTGTAGGTGATCTCGGCGAGGATCGAGGAGTGGCCCGGTGGGGCGGTTTCGCTGCTGTAGTTGGAGGGGAACGAGACCCGGTTAAAGAGGCCCGTTGCCTCATCGGGGATGTAGAGCCACGATATACCGGGAACCTCCCCTGCAAGACCGATGAAGACTGAACAGAGTGAATTGTAACGGAGGGCACCGCATGCCGCCTGCACCTCCGGCGGGACGTCTGATAGGCAGGGGAGCAGGTTCTGGAGCGGGATCGTCGATACCAGGCGGTCAGCATGGACTGTCTCCCTGCCATCACTGATCGCAAAACCCCCGTCCTCCTCCCTGATGTATGTGACTGAGAACCCGGTCCGGATGGCAGGGAGGACCGGTTCTGCGATCCCCCGGATCAACGCCTCGATGCCGCCTCTCACCGGGTAGGAGAAGATCGCCTGGTGGACGTAACCCTCGGTCTCGATCCCGATTGCCGCCTTAATGATATCCTCGACCGGCGGGCGGGGGATACGCCCCTCCACCCAGTGGTGCGACATCCGGTCCACCGGGTAGTTCCAGATCTTCTCGTTATATGGGATCATGTAGCACTCTGCGATACCGCGGCCGAAGGTATAGGTGATCCACTCAGCAAAGTTCGTGGGCGGCGGGATCTCGCCTTTCTCGGTGGCGATGAGGTTCTTGATAAATTCGTTGATGCAGAAGAAGCGATCTCCTGCGGGCAACTGGTAGAGGCTGTTCTCGAAGGGGTACCTGACGTAGCGGCCTTTATACAGAATCCTGGTATCCCGCGCCCGCCGGTCGGCGTTCCCGGCGAGAACCGAGAGCATGAAGGAGAGAACCTCAGCGTCGCGGGAGAAGATGATGTGCGAGCCTCCCACATCGAACGTGAAACCCGCTTCTGTCCTTGAGCGGCAGAGCCCCCCGATCCTCTCCTCGCGCTCAAGGAGGGTCACGTCATCGCCCAGATCCTGGAGCAGGCGAGCCAATGCAACACCTGTGAGACCGCCACCCAGTATAACCGATTTCACGTCCATACGGTTTAACGAAAGAGCCATATATGGTTGACCATCCGGCTCTCCGGGGTTGCCGGGTACAGGAAAGAGATTAGAAATAACTGGTTCGGATATGCGATTGAGTATCTTCCGGCCTCGCGCGGAAGATTGACCGGTAGGCGGTGCCGGGGAAGTAATATATGGCGGATCTCATGAGTCAACCTCGATTACCTGCCCGCCTCCGGGGCGATCGTGCCGGGGCTCGTAAGCATGAGGATATAGCCAGGTGTTCACGAAGCGCAGATATAGACTTTACGAAAAAGCCAGCAGCATCGGCGGCAGGCTGAAGCCGAGCAGGAGCGCGCCGCCTGCCCGGGCGAGCTGGCGGCAAAAAGTATATCCCGCGAGCGCCCCCTTCCCATCCGGGTACCGTGCCTCTTCCTGGATAGCCCTGCAGGTTTAAGACCCTTGCTGGCAAGGATGCTGCGATGCCACCTGCCACTGATATAGCGATCGTCATACTCCTGATACTCGCAAACGGCTTCTTCTCGATGGCGGAGTTCGCGCTCATCTCTGCAAGGTCGGCACGCCTGCAGAAGAGAGCAGCAGAAGGCGATGCCGGCGCTGCGGCCGCACTCGAACTTGCACGGGATCCGACACCGTTTCTCTCCACCATCCAGATCGGCATCACCCTCATTGGAATCTTGACAGGAACCTTCGGCGGGGCGACGATCGCGGGGTCTCTTGCGGTGGTATTCTCCGGCATCCCCCTGCTTGCCCCTTACGCCTTGCCGTTCGCGGTCACGATCGTCGTCATCGCAATCACCTACATGACGCTGGTTATCGGTGAACTGGTGCCTAAGCGGGTGGCCATGACCCGCGCTGACCAAATCGCATCGCTGATCTCACGCCCTATACGGATCCTCTCACTGGCCGCCTCACCGCTTGTCCGTGTGCTGAGTATATCGACCGAGGGGATTCTCATGCTGCTCGGGATCCGGAAACCTCCGGGGCCCGAGGTCACGGAGGAAGATGTAAGGGTTCTCATAGGGCAGGCCACCCGGGCAGGTGTCTTTCTTGAGGCGGAGCGGGACATGGTAGAGAGCATCTTCCGTCTCGGTGATCGGAGGATCAGCGTGCTGATGACCCCGAGGCCCGATGTTGTAGCCGTGGATGTGGATGATCCGCCCGAAGTGAACTGGCAGAAGATGACCGAGTCCGGGCACGTATACTTTCCGGTCTATCGTGAGCACCTGGACAACCTGCTCGGCGTCGTCTCGGTCCGCAACCTCTGGGCACGTATGATCAGGGGGAAGCCCCCTGATATATCAGAGGCGATCGAGGCGGCCCTCTTCGTGCCCGAGAGCGTCATGGCGCTGGCAGTACTCGAGGATTTCAAGGCCTCCGGCGCACGACTCGCCTTTATAACCGATGAGTACGGGGTCATCCAGGGGATCGTTACCGCGCACGATATCATGGAGGCAATTGTCGGGGATATCCCGTCGGTCGAGCACCCACCCGAGGCCATGGCGGTCCGGCGTGAGGACGGGTCATGGCTCCTTGACGGGATGCTTCCGATCGATGAGTTCCACGATCTCTTTGACGTGGGCAACCTGCCTGGCGAGGAACGCGGGTATTACCAGACACTCGGAGGATTTGTTATGATGTACCTCGAGCGTGCGCCCGAGGCCGGAGACCGGTTCACCTGGAGCGATCTCCGGTTTGAGGTTCTCGATATGGACGGCTACCGGGTTGATAAGGTGCTGGTCTCCCCTGTGGCTGCCAATGAGTTGGAGCGGGAAAGCAAGTGAGGTTCGATCGGATTGGCCGGGCCAGAAGTCGGTGAAAGCCACGCGTGCGGTTCCTGGATGGGGGTGGATGGCAACATCCACCTCCCATTCGATCTCTGACTTCGATCGTAGCGTACTTTTGCAGGTTATGGTGCGTGAGGCCAGGGCGCCGGATCTCCGGGACAGATCGCTACTCGATCTCAACAAGCCTTACGGAGAACGTGAGACCCTCCCCCGCGAGGTGGTGATTCGCGTCGATGACGATCCCGTCGGGCGATATCCCGGTTACCGTTCCAACCAGCACCTGGCCGCCTGGCAGGGTTACGCCGATCGATTGACCGGCGGTCAGGCTCTCTCCTCCCACGATCTTATCCGGGTCGACGAGAAAGACAAGGTCTTCCCGGTAATGCCCGTATGCCCGGTCGGCCGGGATATGGATGGTCTTTGTCTCTCCTACCTGCATCCCCATAACACCCTCATCAAACCCCTTGATCACCTGACCGGCGCCGACGGTGAACTCGAGCGGCTCACGCCCGGCGGAACTGTCAAAGACAGTCCCGTTATCGAGGGTGCCGGTGTAGTGGACCTTTATCGCATCCCCTGCCCTTACATGTGCTGTATCGGTGCATCCGGAACCGGCTGCAAGAAGCACCACGGCAAGCAGCAGGAGCCCCTGCAGGTACCTCATGGCCGTCCCTCGCTCTCGAGCGCCTTCCCGAAACACTCCACCGCCTCCTCGAACCGGCCCTGCCGGTCAAGTGTTCTCCCTTTCAGGTACCACGCCCGGGCATGGCCGGGGTCCATCTCCAGGACTCTATCAAAGCAGGCAACTGCCCGGTCATGGCGGCCAAGGCGGCCGAGGGAAGCCCCTTTGGAGAGCCAGGCATGGATACCCCCGCCATCGAGGCCTATAACCGTATCAAACGCCTTGATAGCTTCAGTATGGCGCCCCATAGCATCCAGCAGCGTCCCGATCGCGTTCCAGATAGCCGCGTTCTTCGGGGCTGTCTGGAGCGCTTTCTCGTAGCTTGCCAGGGCATCGTCATACCTGCCTGCCTTCTCAAGCACTGCCCCCCGCGTGAAGAGGATGGCGGGATCCTCGGGAAGGGCGGCGATGATCTTATCTATGGACCTGACCGCCTCGCTGTACCTGCCGAGGTGGATAAGGGCCGAAGCCCGTGCGTGGAGGGTTTCTATGTTCGCCGGCTCCCGGTCGAGCACCAGGGTATAGGCGGCGATCGCCTCCTCGTACCTGCCCGCCTTCTCGTTTGCCTTCCCGAGCTTACGCCGGGTGAGGGTATCCATCGGGTCGGCGTCGAGAACCTTCTCAAAACACTCTACCGCATCCGCGTAGCGCCCGAGCCACATCAGTATCTCTCCCCGCCTCTGCCAGGCAGACTGGTTCTCAGGGCTGACCTCGATGATGCCGTCTGAACACTCCAGCGCCTCCTCGTATCTTCCCATATGCATAAGAACGCTCTCGAGGGTATGCCATGCTTCGGCGTCATGCTCATCGCCACTGAGTACCACCGCGTAATGCCTGATGGCGTCGCCATACCTCCCATCCCGTTCAAGCGTCATGCCGAGCGCCATCCGCGCACCCCGGTCTTCGGGGGAGATCTCGAGATAACGCTCGTAGGCTTCGCCTGCCTCTCTGTGCCTGCCGAGGGTCTCCAGCATCTCTGCCCGGAGCTTTATGGCCGCAGCGTTTGAGGCATCGTATACAAGCACCCGATCGCAGCACTCGATCGCCTCATGGCGCCTGCCAAGCTCCGCAAGCACGACTGCGAGCGCAAAGTGGGCACCGGTATCTCCCGGCCGCCCGGCGGTCACGTTCTGGTAAGACCCGGCCGCATCCGCGTACCGCCCAATCCTCTCAAGGGCCTTGCCCAGGTTAAACCAGGCAAAGAGATCGCCGGGGTCGGCCTCGACAGCCCGCCCGAGCCATACGAGAGCCTCCTCGTGGCGGCCTAGCGCGGCAAGGGCTACCCCGAGGCTCAGCAGGTTTCCTCCGGCGTCGGGATGGGCGTCGAGGAGCGTCTCGTAGCTGTCTACCGCTTCGGCATAACGTCCGAGCCCCTCAAGTAGCCATGCCTTCCGGTTGAGCAGTCCGGTATCAGCGGGATCAAACTGCAGCGCCCGGTCGATGGACTCGAGAGCCTCCTCGTAACGGCCGAGGCGCTTGAGTGCATCGCCCCGGCCGATCAGGGCGCCCCGATCTATCGGAGCCCCTTCGAGCACCCGGTCAAAGCACTCGAGCGCTTTTTCGTAATTCCCGGTATGCATGAGCGCCTTTCCCCTGCTCATCGCAGCAGCGGTATCTCCAGGACTGGCCTCCAGGAGAGCATCAAACTCCGCCGCTGCTTCCGCATACCGCGCAAGATGCATCAGGCTCTCCCCAATTCTATGCATGGCAAGGGGGCCGCCTCCACCGGCATCGAGCACCGCATCGAGGTGTGCCATCGCATCGCCGTACCTGCCGAGATTCTCGAGGGCCTCAGCTTTCATCAGGCGGGCGACGACGTTGTGTGGCTCCTTCTCAAGAACCATATCCAGGCGGATGCTGGCCCCGTCATACCTGCCGAGATGGATGAGCGCGGTGCTGCTCTGCTGCAGGATCTGGACGTTTCCGGGATCAGCCTCGAGGATGCGCTCGAAGTCCGCCAGTGCCTCCGCATACCTGCCCAGGTGGAGAAGTGCTGTCCCCCGGCAGTTCAGGATGGTCTTGCTCCAGGCGTCGACCTCCAGCGGCTTTGGCTTCAGGGGAGCGCCTGAGTCGTCTCTCTCAAAGAGTGCAAGGTCGGTGCCATCCCCGATCCATTTCATCCCGGCCATCGCCCGGCTTTTGAGGATGCGATCAAATGACCGGATCGCATCGGCGTACTGGCCGATGCGGAAGAGCGCCATGCCGCGGGTGTACCAGATATGAGTCTGGCCCTGGTCCAGTTTCAGGATATGGTCAAAACTCTTGATCGCCCGGTCGTAGCGGCCGAGCATGTCGTAGGCCAGGCCCATGGAGTAGCGTACCGCGGTGTTGTCCGGATCGACGATGGCGACCTTCTCGAAGCACTCGATCGCTTCAATATACCTCCCGGCCCGGATAAGAAGCGAGCCGCGGTGGTACAGGGCGGGGTTGTTCCCGGGATCGGCAGCGCTGATCTTCCCGAAGCAGTCGGCAGCGTCCTGGAAGTGGCCGAGGTGCTCAAGCGCCCTGGCTTTTCCATGGAGGGCATCCGGGTTATGCGGATCCCGGGCAAGCACCCCGTCAAACGAGTCAATAGCCCCGGGATAATCCCCATGGTAGAGGAGAGCAGTCCCTTTCCTTGCGAGCACACCGCTGTTCTCGGGGTTCAGCCGGAAGATCCTCTCGAAGCAGGCCGCTGCCTCCCGGTAGGCGCCGGCCCGTTCAAGGGTTCTCCCGAGTTTCTCCTGCAGGACTGTATCTTCCGGGTTCCCGCTCAGGGCTCGCGTGTAGGCCTCCGCTGCGCTGGCATACTGGCCGAGCCCATCAAGCATCTCGCCTCTCCAGTACCAGGCATCTGTGTCAGCGGGTCTCTCCTCCACGATCGCGGCGAAGCATTCCGCCGCCGCCTGACAGTCACCGGTCCTGGCCAGGGCGCGCCCCAGCGCCCGGAGTATCCCGAGATCACCGGGAGACGAATCGAGGGCCTTCCTCAGCCATTCCGCGGCCTCTTCATCCCTGCCGAGGCGGGCGAGCGCCTGCCCCATGGAGAGCCGGACGGGGCCGTTCTCAGGATCGACCCTGAGCGCCTTCTCAAAACTCTTCACCGCCTCACTGTAATTCCCAGCCTCAAACTGAGCATTTCCCTGGTTGATTGTAGGGTTTGAACCTTTTCCCTGACCCAGGATATTACTGAAGAAATCCATACGACATCATCTACCGCTGTCCGCGTGATACGGGAATGTCTGTCATGCATCCTGTAAAGCGGCCGCCCCGGGTGAGGGGCAACCACTCCTCCAAGAGAGGTAGAGCGGCCACTATTTGAGAAGACCGGTTTGTTCACCGATGAACCGCTCAGAGTACAATGGATGCCGGCGAATCTTAAAAGGGTGCCGCCTTCAGGGGGCATCCGGCCTCCGGCGCCGCGGAGCACGGGTGCAAACCAGCCGATGCGAGACTATAATATGAGGCAGATCCAGAAAGCCGGACCATTCTCTCCGGGTGATTGACGGGTGATCCATACACGGGGAAGCGGTATACTCCTGCACGTCACATCCCTGCCATCGGAGTATGGCGTCGGGGATTTCGGCCCACCGGCGTATCGGTTTGTCGAGGCGCTTGCGAGGGCCCGGCAACACTACTGGCAGATCCTGCCGCTCAACCCGACGCGAATCGAGCACGCCAGTTCCCCCTACTACAGCCCATCGGCCTTCGGCATGAACCCTCTCCTGATCAGCCCCGACCGGCTTGTACGGGACGGGTTCCTCAGGCGTGCCGACCTGGAACCCTGCCCCGACTTTCCGGAGCGGCGGGTAGCCTATGAGGCGGCTGCGTGGTATAAGGAGCGGATCTTCTCGGTCGCGTACCAGCGGTTTCTCAACTCAGGGCCGGATCGGGGGTATGAAGGGTTTTGTGCTGATAGCGCATGGTGGCTGGAGGATCACGCGCTCTTTGTAGCCCTCAAAGATCACTTCCACGGGCAGGAGTGGATCCGGTGGCCGGAAGAGGTCCGGACCCGGCAGGGGTCAGCCCTTGAGGACATGCAGCAGCGCCTCGCTGAAGGGATCCGGAGAGAGAAGTTCCTCCAGTACATCGCCGCACGGCAGTGGTCGGCGCTCCGCCGGCACTGCGCTGACCTCGGTATCCAGGTCATCGGTGATATACCGATATATGTCGCCTACGACAGTGTCGATGTATGGCAGAACCCGGGGATCTTCAAGCTGGGCGAAGACCTCCGCCCCACCGTGGTGGCGGGGGTGCCCCCGGATATGTTTAGCAGGACCGGGCAGCTCTGGGGGAACCCGGTCTACGACTGGCCCGCGCTCCGGGACCGGGGCTACGACTGGTGGATGCGGCGGATCCGGAGGTCCGGTGAGCTCTACGACCTCTTCCGGATCGATCATTTTCGGGCGTTCGCTGATTACTACGAGGTTCCTGCCGGCGATAAGACCGCCGAGCACGGTACCTGGGTCGACGGCCCGGGATCTGATTTCTTCGAGGTGCTTGCGCGACGCCTCCCCTGCTTTGCCATAATCGCCGAGGATCTGGGGGTGAACACCCCGGCCGTTCAGGGGCTTCTCGACCGGTTCGGGCTCCCGGGCATGAAGATCCTGCTCTTCGCGTTCGGCGAGGGTCTCCCGGGAAGCGCCCATATCCCCCACAACTATATCCCAAACCTCATATGCTACACGGGAACGCACGACAACAACACGGCCCGGGGCTGGTTTGAGGAGGAGGCGTCCGGAGAGGATAAGCAGCGGTTCTTCGCCTACATCGGGAGGGAGGTGACAGCGGACGAGGCCCCCCATGAACTCATTCTCCTTGCCATGCGATCTGTTGCCAGGACTAGCATCATCCCCATGCAGGATATACTCGGCCTCGGGGCGGAGGCGAGGATGAACTATCCCTCGACATCGGAGGGGAACTGGGAGTGGCGGATGGCGCCGGCGGAGTTTCTCGGCGCGCCCTTAGATCGGCTCAGGCAACTCACGGAACTCTGCGGACGGGGCTGATCAGTACCTTGAGGTAATGGCCTCAAGTTCTTCCCTGATGGCCCGGCGGATCATCTCCTCAATGGCGTTATAGTCCCGATTCATCTTCTCGTGCCTCCTGATCGTCTCTTCCATCCTCATTACGCCGAGCGAGAGGTTCTTCCCGTACCTCAGGGCAACCTCCAGCGCTTCTTCGTCTATCCGGACAACCCTGGACATGAGAAGAGGTTCTTCCGGCATCCGGGATACCTGTTACGATTTGTTACGGTTGAGCGGGGGCTGTCGGGGTTCTGTTACATTCCCCGCTCAACCGTAACATTTTGTTACATGGCCCGACCGGAGCACCCTGACTGCCACACTACCCGGCGGCTACAGGAAATCCTCCGGTTATTTGAGTCAGAACCGTAAGTTCGATTTTTTTCGTAGTCTACCATTTCTTTATTGCACAACCCCGCCCACATTCTGGTATATGACCCCGAACAGAAGAACAAACGAGACCATCCTCGCTGGGGCGGCGCTGATAGTCATCGCCGTGGCGGCGATCATCACCGCAGGATGCACAACAGGTACGTCGACGCCCGGCGCTGTCGTCGTGCTCACAGGCCCCTCCTGGTCCCTGGACTCATACCTCGCCGGGAACGGCACACCCACCCCGGTCATTCCGGGATCCGAAGTCACAGCCCGGTTCGGCGACGATGGGAAGGTCACAGGCTCCGCCGGGTGCAACCGCTACGGCGCAGACTACCACCTCGAAGGCACGGATCTCTCGGTCTCGCCGGCCATCAGCACAAAGATGTACTGCGGCGAACCGGAAGGCCTCATGGAGCAGGAGGCGCGGTTTCTCGAACTCCTCTCCTCAGCGGCGGGGTGCCGGATCGAGAACGATCGGCTGGAGATCACCGACGCCTCCGGCGCTGCGGTGCTCACCTTCGTGAAGATGGCGCCTGCAGATCTCGCGGGGACGTCCTGGACGCTCGCGAGCCTCGCCGCTGAGGACGGGACTATGATTCCGGTCATCGCCGACACTACGGTCACGGCAGCCTTCGGCGCTGACGGCACTCTCGGCGGATCGGCCGGGTGCAACCGCTACGGTGCAGACTACACAAGACGCGGCGCAGGTATCACCATCGAGGCTTCGTTCATGACCGAGATGTACTGCGGGGTGCCAGAAGGCCTCATGGAGCAGGAGGACCGCTACCTCGTTCTCCTCGCGAACGTATCCTCTTACCGGGTGGAGGGCGATCGCCTGATCCTCACGGACGCAGCGGGCGCCGATCTACTATTCTTCGTGCAGGCAGAAGAGGTGCCGGAAGCCCCCCTCACCGGAACCCTGTGGATACTTGAGTCTTTTACCCTTAACGGGGATGCTCTCTCCTCGCCGATCGCCGGCACGACCATCACAGCAGAGTTTGCGGCCGACGGCAACGTAGCCGGGAGCGCCGGGTGCAACCACTACTCTGCCGTATTCGATGTATCGGGGAATACGATGACCATCGGACCGGCTGGATCGACAAAGATGTACTGCGGTGAGCCTGAAGGTGTCATGGAGCAGGAAGCAGGGTACCTGACCCTCCTCGAGTCCGTGGCAGGCTACCGCATCGACGCTGACCGGCTCGACCTCCTCGATGAGGCAGGGAAGAGACTGCTCTCATACCGGGCAGGGAGTGCGGATTAGAATTACGGCCGGGGAGCCTCCCTCCGCACGGCCCCATGAATCCCCTTCTTTCTGTCTGAGGAGGGTGATACGGGGTCTCCCGGGATTTCTCTATGCATTGCGGCATCGGCCAGCCGCATATGGACCACCCACCAGCCTCATGTGAACCTGGAGCCGTTCTCCGGCGCCAGGATCTCAAACCGCGCCCCCTCTCCAGGCGTCCCGGTCTCCCGGATGGCAATCCCGGTGATCGAGAGGATCTCCCGCACAAGGAAGAGCCCGAACCCCGTGTGGCTCCCGAACCCCCGCTTGAATATCCGGTCCTTATGCTCGTGCGGGACGCCCACGCCGTTATCCTCCCAGACGATCCGGGCGCCGCCACCCTCCGCCGGCACGGCCGTGACACGGATCTCGTTTACGGTCTTCCCGTGCCGCATGGCATTCTCCAGCAGGTTGTAGAAGGCGGATGAGAGGAGCGGATCCGCGTATATAGAGACCCCATTGAGGTCGGTGACGAT
>MTBK01183732.1_pt1 | contig 31960 bp, 32 predicted proteins | sample 1535981 | NCBI WGS metagenome assembly MTBK01 (sample SAMN06109225, study PRJNA356200) | anaerobic digester metagenome | isolation source: biogas reactors fed with pig manure or primary and secondary sludge | place: Spain | collected 2016-06-30
AATCAGGCCCCTGTGTTGGCGCGGGCTGGTGAGCTCTTTTCCAAACTCACTCTGGGGTCTTATGCGAATCTTCGGGATGAATTAGATGAGAACAGCAAACCTATCCTACTAGGAGTCCGGCCAGACGATGTTGAGGTGTCCGTTGATGGGATGAGTGACGGTACTCGAGATCAGCTCTACCTGTCTCTTCGTCTTGCGACCCTCGAGCAACATCTGAGCAAGGGAGAGCCCATGCCATTCGTGGTTGACGACATTCTAATTGGCTTTGACGACAGTCGTACGAAGGTCTGCCTCGATGTCCTCGGGGAACTGGCGATTAGTACCCAGGTCTTGCTTTTCACTCACCACAGGCGGGTTCTTGAGTTAGCAGACGGACTTGAGGCGAAAGCAGGGATTTTTGCCCATGAGTTGGATTGACGGCGTGGGACAGGCAGGCATATTGAAGGATGAACCATGAAACAGGATAAAGACAAAGGAAAGCAGCTGATCCGCAACAGCACGGCTGAGTTTCTGATCTTTACTGGACAGGCGGGCGAACAGAGCATTGAGGCCCGGTATGAGGATGAAACTGTCTGGCTGACACAGCAGCTGATGGCGGAGCTTTTTCAAAGCTCGAAACAGAACATAAGCCACCATATTAAAAGTATTTATGAGGAAGGCGAGCTGCAGCCGGAGGCAACTGTCAAAAAATATTTGACAGTTCGCCAGGAGGGTAAACGGCAGGTCAAACGGGAACTGGAATATTACAATCTGGATATGATCATCTCGGTGGGATACCGGGTCAATTCAGTACGGGCTACCCAGTTCCGCCAGTGGGCGACTCAGGTGTTACGGGAGTTTGCCATCAAGGGCTATGTGCTGGACAAAAAGCGCATGGAAAACGGGATGTTCCTCGGTGAGGACTACTTTGAGCGCCTCCTGGAAGAGATCCGTGAGATCCGGCTCAGCGAGCGTCGGTTTTACCAGAAAATCACCGACATTTACGCCACCAGCGTCGATTACAATAAGGATGCGCCAACCACCAAGGCTTTCTTTGCCAAGGTCCAAAACAAGCTACATTTCGCTATCCACGGCAATACGGCAGCCGAACTGATCATGCAACGGGCGGACAGCACCAAAGCCAACATGGGACTTACCTCATGGGAAAAGGCTCCTGGCGGCAAGATCGTGAAACCCGATGTATTCGTCGCCAAAAACTATCTGTCCAAGGATGAGTTGGCATCACTTGGACGTATCGTGAACGCCTATCTGGATCTGGCCGAGGAGCGCGCAAAGCGGAAAATCCCCATGACCATGGAGGACTGGGCCAGGCGGTTGGATATGTTTTTGGAATTTGACGACCGTGAGATTCTGCAGGACAGCGGTAAGGTGACCGCCAGGCTGGCTAAGGCCCATGCCGGGGATGAATTTGAAAAGTACCGCATTGTGCAGGACCGCCTTTTCGAGAGCGACTTTGACCGGGTGATCAAGCAACTGGAAGAGAAAGATGAAGAAGATGAATAGAGGCTTTCAGACGCGGGTTGCGGTATCACCGCGTTTGATGTGCAAACGGGAATCGAACCCACGTCCGTTCTCTGTTTGGGGAAAATGTGGAGAAAACGATTTCCCGCAAGGGGACGCGGAGAATGCGGTCTTGAAGCATCGTAAGGCGTTGTATTCAAATGATTTTTGATGTTTCAGCGCGTATGAGACGAATTTACCGGAAGGCGGCAAGCCCTCCACCACTGACAATTGGAAATCGCAACGCCGCCTGCATGCGGGCCGATCGCCACCCTTTGGCATCGGCCCGCATGTCTTTTTTCCCTCAGAGAGCCTCCTTGTTTTCGACACAACAAGTATGATCGTCTATGCGAACAAGTTTTCGACTGGCAAATAGAACCGCCTTGTGCTATGTTGTCTCGACGGTACGGTGAATGTTTGCACTGTTAAAAAAGGGGGGACTCAAATGATAGGTTGTTGTAGGGCAAGGATTTATATGATGGCGGCGTTATCCATCATAATATAATGCTGCTCGCGTTGAGAAAGCCCCGGTGATTATCTGGGAAAACAGCGCTTGCTCGACCATACAAATGCTTGTCGCCGTGGCGCTATGCTATTGACAGAGAGGTGAGAATCATGAAAAGAGCCTTTAGTCTGCCTATTATCGTGATATTTGCGTTGAGCCTCTGCCTTTCAGCCAGTCCGCTCGCCGCGGAGGAGAGGATAACCAACTTCGAAGTCTTTGCCGAGATCGGAGAAGACGCCTCGCTGGTGGTAACGGAACGAATCTCTATCGTAGCAGAGGGGAAAGAGATAAAAAGAGGGATAATCAGGTCCATCCCCACCGACTTCACCGACGGCGAAGGGACGAGGCGCAGGGCGCCGCTAGAGCTGGTCTCCGCCCTACTGGATGGAAACCCCGTGGAGGTACAGGTCAGCAGGGCAGGAGAGCGGATTGAATTCCGCCTTGGAGACCCGGAAAAGCTGCTTCCCCCGGGCGAGCATGTATTTGAAATAAGCTACCGGACGTCGGGGCAGCTGGGGTTTTTCACGGAGCACGACGAGCTCTACTGGAACGTCACCGGCGACGACTGGTCCTTCGTCATAGAACAGGCGTCCTTCAGGGCAAGGCTACCGGGGAGGGAATACGGCGAGGGCTTTTCCTCGGTCGAGTTTTACACCGGAGAGGCCGGTGAGAAAGGGCGGGATGCACGGGCGCTTCCGGACATGACTGTCGAATCTTCGAAACCCTTCGTTCCTGGAACCGGGTTCACCGTGGTCTTCACCTGGCCCAAGGGCATCGTCTCACCTCCCGCGGAACCTGCGCCACCCGTGGAATTGCTCGGCAGAGGCACCGTCATGGCGATCCACCTTGGAATGCCGATTTTGCTGCTGGCGGTCATGTTCATCCTCTGGTGGAAATGGGGCCGGGATCCGGAATCAAGGCCGGCAATTCCGCTGTTCACCCCGCCGGAGGGAGTCGAGGCGGGATTCGCTCGGTATGTACGGACCATGATGATCGACGACAGGTCCTTCGCCGCGATGATCCTGGGAATTGCGGTCAAGGGCGCCCTGACCATCCAGGAGACCGGCTTCATCCCCGGAGAAATTCCAAAGGCCCAGACTCTTCCTGCGGGTGCCGAGTCCGCGCTGAAGCTTCTTTCGAAGCTCGCGGGCAAATCATTCAGACTCCGCCTCGACCGCGACAGGATGAACGATGCCGGATTGACCGACGAGGAGAGAAGGATCACGGAGGACCTCTTCGGTGCCACGCGCACGGAGGTCCACCTTTCCAGCGCGGATGCTCCCGTCCTCATGGACGCCTTCAACCGGATGGTCAAGAGCTTCAAACAGAGGGGCAAGCCCCTTCTATCCACCAACTTGGGCAAGTGGCTCATAGGGGCGGCCCTTTTTGAAATCTACGCCCTGTCGATGTTCCTGTTGACTATCACCTCAGGCTTCGTCAGAGCGGACTTCGTCATCCCGTTCTTGGCTGCTTCCTTCCTGCTGGTGCCCCTATCGATCCCCGTGCCCTCCGGCAAGGGACGGTTTTCGACGAAGATACTGCTGCGTTTCATTTTCCCGGGACTGTTTATACTGTTCACATTCTTCCTGTGGTATGGTGGCCTGTTCGAGGGAGGTTTCGAGGATGCGATAGGCCTGTTGGGGTCTCTACTCTCCGTGGGTGTCCTCCTGGTCTTCAAGCAGCTTCTCAAGGTCCGGACAGAGGAGGGGACGCGCCTCAACGAGAGTATCGAAGGGCTTAGAATGTTCATAACGGCGGCTGAGAAGCACCGATTGGAGTCGTTGCCCCCCGACGAGACGCCGAAGCTCTTCGAAAAACTGTTGCCTTATGCCTTTTCCCTCGACGTAGCCGAGACATGGGCGAACCGCTTCCAGAACGTCCTTGCTTCCGCAGGGTACGATCCCTCGTGGTACAGTGGCGACCTGAACGCCTTCACTTCGGCTGCGGGTGTGGCTGCGTTCGCCAGTGGCTTCTCGAGCGCCGTCTCCTCGGGGACGCGGCAGTCCGGTAGCGATGGGGGAGGATCCTCAGGAGGCGGCGGGGGTGGTGGAGGCGGAAGCGGATGGTAGTGAAAAGAGCCGTTGCCCTCGGCCTACTGTCGTTATGTTTCTGTTTCGCGTGCAGTGCAGCAACTCATCCGCTGGACGCCGAGCTGGAGAAGTGCAAGCGTGACGGGGAGGACACCTGGAAAACCATCGAGTGCGTGGACGCTGTAAGAGAAAAGTGGAGGGAGGAGCTAGGACGCTCTTGTGACGAGCTGATGGACATGCTGCCGAAGGACGGGCAGCTCCTTCTGCGAAACGGCCAAGATGCCTGGGAGCAGTGGGCGGAGGCCGAATCGAAACTCCTCTCGGCCATCCACATGGCGATATACGATAATCTCGACGGCGGAAAGGTGTGGCTTGTCCACGGCGCCACGGCTAGGATGGACCTGTTCAGGGAAAGGGCGCTGGAGATAGCTGCCTATGTCGACGAGCGCCGGGAGGGAGAGGTACTTGCCGATGGGATCGCTGTGGACGAGCCATTAGATGACTTGCTGATCGGCAAGCGCCACGAGATGATAGGCAGCGCTCTGGGCGGGAGATACAAAAGCGACACCGCTCGGAATCTTCGCCTGTGGGAGAAACACAGGGAGGAGGAGGTCGCCTTCATCGCGTGGTTCCGTGGAAAGACAGACGACGATGCCTTCGTGCGTCGCACACGTTTTGAGATGGACGCGGCCCGGCTGAAGACGCTGGAAAGTCTGGTCAAAAACCTGCAAAGCGCGTTTTTGCTGCCCAGGACGTAAGGACCCGAGCAGACAGCGGCGTACATGTCGGTTCCGGAGGTAATGCCTCGACAGGGCAGGTGAAAGAAATGCAGGATATTCAGGAGCTGATAACCGCCTTGTTAAGCAAGGATGCGGGTTTTGCGTATGAAAGCCTCGGGCGGCTAGAGGCGCTGAGTGTGTCCTCGAATGCGGTGTACGAATACTTCGATGAATTCCTGAAGATGCTCGAACACGAGAGCTCCTATGTCAGAACGCGCGGCTTCGTCATGACCGTAGCAAACGCTCGATGGGACGAGGACTGCAAAGTCGACGAGAACATCGATCGTATACTGAAAATTCTCCGCGACCCGAAGCCCATTGCCGCGAGGCAGGCCATCAAACGGACGCCCGATCTAGCGCGGTGCAAGCCAAACTTGAGGGCGGATATTTTAAGAGCTCTTGAACAAGCCCTTGACACGAACTATCCTGAAAGCATGCAAAGTCTCGTTCGCAAGGATGTGTCACTTGCAATCGACAGAATTAACAGCCTTCCGCCTCCTCGACGGACGACCCCAGGCCTCTTGAAGAAGTCCTCATCAAGAGGAGGGACCCCGAGGGGCAAGCCGCTCTGCTCCTGAGATCCCTCGGCAAAACTTGCCTCGGGATGGCAGATGAAAGATGCTTGGAATGACGGAAGGGGCTTCGCTCGGGATGATGTTGGTGTTGCCCTGTTCGCCTCATTGCGGACAAAGAATAAGCGCCGCGCGGTGCCTATTCGTGCAGAAACACCTGCATGTCGATCTTCAGCCAGCTTCCTTGCATCTGCTTGCCGGCGATCCTGCCGAACAAGAGCTTGCCTGCGTCCATGAGGCGTGAGAAGACCGCGTTGTCCGCCTTCGGCACGTAGCCGATCTTGACGCCGTCCGAGTTTCTAACGACTATCGCACGGCTGTCGTGGGGATTGTCCGGCTCGCGGAAGAAGTTCAGCCTGTCGCCCTCGTTCAGGTGCGGCGCAAGCTCCTCGATCCCCTCCACGTGGCTTGTCCCGGCGACGTGCGTGTCGAACAGGAAGATGTCCCTTTCAAACGGCTTTCCTATGGCCAGTCCGCCGCCCTTGCCGTGCAGCAATCCGACCAGGTCGCCGTCTTCGCTCTTCACAATTTCGGACATGAGCTCACCTCAGCATTTTGTCGACCCTCGCGCCATACGCGGCCAATGTCTCCCGCAAACGTTCGATGCGCTCTTGAAGCTCCGCCTTGCGCGCCTCAGTCATCTCCGGGCTTTGAACGATGCGCTTCATCGTGTACGGATACTCAGACTTGATCTCCGTTATCCTGTCCTTCACCTTCCGGACAAGGTCCGAGAGCCGGTCTTTCTCCTTCATCAGCAGCTCGGTCGCGTCGGGCGTTTCGCCAAGTGGCGACTCCCCGGCAATCATGGCCTCGATGATGCGCAGGCCGTCCAAATCTCCATTGCCGTACGCTAGCACAGCGTTCTGAAAAAGCCGCGACTTGGCGTCGCTCTGATCCGGGTGGAGGTCGGAATGCAGCGCCTTGATAATCACTCGATATAGTTTCTTCAGCTCGTGGACTTCGTCGTCCGAGAGCGGCGTCCCCTGGCTTTGCTCGATGGCGTTGTTCATCTTCTCGAGCTGCTCCTTCAGCCTCTCCCGGTACTCCGCGAACGCGGCATCCAGATGGTCCTCGATCTCTGACAGGACGACTTTCTCCTGCCGGTTTATCTTCGCCTGATTCAGCTCCAGCTTTCTCTTCAGCCGCAGCACGGCGCACTCTATCTCGTACGCCTTGTACTCAAGCACACCGATGGAGAGCATGTACGCAGTCTCGATGTTCCTGCACTCGACCAGAAGCAGCTCGTCCCGCTCGAGAACAAGCGTCGAGAGCTCCGTCCGGAGCCTTTCAACATCGCCCCTCAGCTCGTCGAAGTCCTTATGGAGAAAGACGACGGAGGCATCCCCGTTATCGAACCCCTCACCCGAGAAGTCGCTCATATATCTCCCTGTCCCTGTCGGAGAAGCAGCAGAACACGACCTTTTCGATCCCCGGACAGGTCTTAAGCGTCTTGCGGACCGTACCCACCGCTATCTCCGCCGCCTGGTCCGCCGGGTAGCCGTATACACCCGTGCTGATACCGGGGAAGGCGATCGACTTCACGCCCGCCTCCTCGGCCACCTCGAGAGAGCGACGGTAGCAGGAGGCGAGAAGTTCTGGCTCGCCCTTGGTTCCGCCGTGCCAGACGGGACCCACCGTGTGGATCACGAACTTGGCCGGAAGCCGGTAGCCCTTCGTGAGCTTTGCGTCGCCCGTCGCGCAGCCGCCCAGCTTCCTGCACTCCTCGAGAAGTTCAGGCCCCGCCGCTCGGTGGATCGCGCCGTCGACCCCGCCGCCCCCCAACAACGAGTTGTTGGCCGCGTTGACGATGGCATCCACCTGCAAAGTTGTTATATCCGCCTTGATCACCGAAAGCATCGCGATCATCCTCCTTGATCTGGAAGTGTAAACCATTATAACAACAAGTGCGACTACGCGGGTTGACGCTGTGGCACATAGAAGCCGCCTAGGTTTTTTTCAGCGCGGGTTATTTTGGATTTCTCAGACATGCTAAAATAAAGCCGCTACTAATTATAGAATCGAGACGATCCTCTCGACCGCTCGCTCTTTGAGATGGCAGGAGTCTGGCCCGCGACGGTGAACAAGGTGCTGGCCCATCCGCAGCGTCTGGGAATAGTCAAGGAGCTGACTGCCCGTAAACGAAACCGCCTGTTCTGCTACACTAGACACTTGGACATACTCAACCACGGCATGTAATAGACTCGGTAATGCCGGGTGCTGACATAAAAAATTGTATGTTTCGATAATATTTTGAGGTAATAATTCAAAGCAGGTGAGACTTGTGGACCAAACAAGTGAAAATAAGACACTTAGGGGAGCGTTAAAAAAAATTTCTGATGAACTGCCTTCTGCCAAGGCTAGTCGTTTTAAAGAACATCCTTTAGCTTTATTTATTCGGTATGAGTTCCCTGCACTTATCAGACAAGTGCTAGGAGAAAGGGTTTCGGATTTTACTATACAAAGCAGTCCTGGTAAGGGTAATTGGGCAGACGTACCTTGGCTTTCAATTTTAAATCCAAGGATTACAAAAAATACGCAAGGAGGAATCTATCCGGTTTTTCTGTTTTGCTCGGACGGAACAGGGGTTTATCTGTCTTTAATTCAAGGTACCAGCAAGCCAAGACAAATACTCGGTACCGACAAGGCCAAGGATCAGATTGACCGAGTTAAGAATGAATGCAGGGAGCGCATTCCCGCCCTCAAGGGTTGGGGGTTGGATGTGATTGATTTAAAACCGAATACTCAACTGAGTAAAACCTACGAAGAAGCCAACATACAGGCGAGGTTTTATTCTGCAAATGCCATCCCGTCCGAGGAGGAACTTTCCCATGATCTGCTTTTCCTCGTCGATACCTATAAGCAGTCCGAGTCACTGATATCAGAGGTTTTGAGCGAGACTGCGAAAACTCCGGGTTTACAGGAGAGAAGAGTTACGTCCGTTGGGCATTCTTCAGATGCTGCTGTAGAAAAAACACATCTTTCTACCCCTCTTCCCAAGCCCTTCCTTCTTTTGGCCGGAATCTCCGGGGTAGGAAAGACGCGTTTTGTCCGAAAACAAGCAGAGATGCACGGCATCAACCTGCAGAACTATTGCCTTGTATCGGTACGTCCAGATTGGCATGAACCTTCTGATCTTCTGGGGTATATCTCGCGCTTGGGTCGCCAAGGGCCGAGGTACGTGGTGACGGACTTTCTCCGCTTTTTGGTGTCCGCATGGAAAGATGCCGTGGCATCGTTCTCCGAGGGGCGCATATCGTGGAAGAAGATCGATGATATGGTTCCCTATTGGCTCTGCCTGGACGAGATGAATCTCGCGCCGGTGGAGCAGTATTTCGCGGACTATCTCTCTGTGTTGGAGACCAGGGAATGGTCCGAAGGAGGGTACTTCTGCGACCCGCTTCTAAAATCTGCGGTACTACACCAGCTGGATGAAGAAGGGCTAGCCGAGTTCTGGACCGAAGTCGACCTCTCGGGTGACGGACCAAAGGAAGAAGGGCTCAGGGATTTCTTTATAGATGTTTTGGAAGGCATTCCCCTGCCCCCCAATCTCATAGTGGCCGGAACGGTTAACATGGATGAGACCACCCACAGCTTCTCTCGTAAAGTTATCGACAGGGCGTTGACTTTGGATTTTGGCGAGTTTTTCCCCAACGATTTCAATGAATTCTTCGAGCAACCCACGTCCTTCCGGCCGCTTGGAATTCCGATAATCACCCACGTGCAAAAGATCGACCTGTCATCTGTTAAGGCGGACCCCGATGGGAAAAAGACAATTAACTTTTTGACCGTAGTCAATCGCGTTCTAGCAGGAACCCCTTTCGAACTTGCCTATAGGGCATTGAACGAGGCTTTCTCCTTGGTGCTGAGTTTTCACCCCGAATATGACCGCTTGCTTCAAGCCTCTTGGGACGATTTCTTGATGGCCAAGGTTCTTCCGAGAATCGAAGGAGATGCTGATACGCTGGCCTCCGACGGAGAAAAGAGCTTGTTGACTGAACTTTTCGAGATACTGAGTATTGAACTTTCGGTAATATGGGATGGCAAGAGGGAGGACTTTCTTAGAATTAACAATAAGAATGATGCCCGTCCGCTAGTAGATTGTCGCTCGAAGAGGAAGCTCATGTGGATGGAGAATCGCCTTAAAACAAGCGGTTTTACGAGTTTTTGGCCTTAAAGAGACGAGGCCTTGCAATGCCAGATATCCTTTCTATTGTCGGTAAATACTGGAAACTAAATGTATGGACCAGGGATAACGATGCCGCGGTAAGGTATCTACAGCGCACTCTCGAAAGGAGAGGGAAGCCGCTTCCGGGTTCCGAGATTTGTTTTTTGCCCCCTGATGCAGTTGCCGAGGTCACGGTTCCCATTTCGACTGATGCTCTTGATAGTGGCTTGGTCAGGATAGAAAGCCCCATGTTTTTTGAGAATAAGTTGTATGAGTTCAATTTTCTTTTTGACGACCCAGTTGCTCTCTCTCCAGAACCTCGAGTTTTACATCGGTATATCTCTGTCGCCGAAGCATTTCATTTATCCGGCAGATATTTACGAGGCAGCATAAATTTTGGGAACGATATTGGTATGTTTCGCCTGGGATTGCGCTTCTTTGTGGGGAAACGTCCAATTGAGCATTTCCTTGCCTTTGAGGTCTTTCCCACAAAAATGGATATGAAAGAAGACCTCGACCAGATGTCACTCATGGTGGACGCGGTTTACCCCCTATGGCGTTTTTCATTCGTGCAAAAGACGGAGTGGGAGCTTGCTGCATCGAAAAAACCTCACGAGCGCTTTCCTTTGTTTTGGCTCGCCATGTTTCGTTCTCTTAGGGGCGAGCTTGAGGGGGCAGTAAAGGTAATTCTACGGTCGCCGCACTCACGGCTTATCTCCCGAGAGCGACTTTATCTGCTGGACCGTATTAAGGGACATATGCCGCACAGGCTGGAAGAGCGGGCGGCTGAGGAGGTGTTTTCCGGGGAGAAGCGACACCGGTACAGGATTGACACCCGTTCAATCACGGTTGACACCCCTGAAAACAGGTTTGTAAAGATGGTTCTTTCAAAGAGCATGGAAAGCCTTCGGTCATTCACGAGAGGAATGCAAGGCCACTATGCAGGTGATGGGGCCGGCAGATTGAGTCCTTATTTTTTTGCGGAGATTGACCAATGGATCTCGGTTTTAAAGGAGCTATTATCGAATCCACTTTTTCGTGCTGTCGGTGACCACCGGGGTTTTCGTCAAGAGTCGCCAGTTCTGCAAAAGAGATTGGGATATTCAAAAGTCTATCGGATTTGGCAGGAATTAAAACTGTATCTTGACTTTTTTGGACGGACGGCCTCGATATCGATGAAATCAGTTGCAGAACTATATGAGATCTGGTGCCTCCTAGAGATACGAAACATATTGTACGATCTTGGTTTTCAAGAGGAGACCTGGTTTAAACCAGAACTAAGAAGATCCTTTTTTGAAAAAGAATTGGCCGATGGGGGTGGAATAGCCTTTGTTTTCAACAGGTCGGACGGGTTGACTGTCCGTCTATCTCATGAGCCTGTCTTTAGCAGCCCAAAAAACGATAGGATAAATGCGATCTACTCATGGGTTACGGTCCAGAAGCCAGACATCCTGATGGAGGTTGATTTCAACGATGGCAAAGTTATTAGATGGGTTTTCGACGCGAAATATCGCATCTCAAACACAAAGGGCGAAGTTGACCTTATCCCTGATGACGCCTTAAACCAGATGCACCGTTACAGAGATGCGCTGGTTTATCTGTCTTCGTCAGAAGACGGTGCTAAAGAGAAGTCTCGTCCCATAATTGGAGCCTTCGTACTCTATCCCGGATGGTTGGAAAACGAAGTGGAAGGGAATCCATATGGACTGGCCATTCAGGAGGTAGGCATAGGAGGGTTCCCATTTTTACCCGGAAGGGAAAACCGCTGGTTCCGTGCATTTATGAGTGGAATACTTGGGCCCGCCTCGGCTGAACCAGACGCTCATCTACTTAAAGACTCTGTTAGGATTGCTCCCACAGGCCTTTCGCTGTCCCGCTACGGCGACTTAGCGCTGGTTGTGTCCATGCCGGGTAGGAACACGAGGAATACAGAATATTCCACCAGGTTTATTCACGGAAATGCCCTTTGGTATCATCTTCCGGTAAGTACTGCTGAAAACTACAAGGTCTCAAGGAACGCCATGCGGGAGGTTCGTTACTGCGCCGTGGCGGTATCATATCTAGGGCTAAGAGGCAGGCGTATTGAGTATATCTATGATGTCCTGTCCGTTAGGTGTGTAAAAAGAAGCGAGCTAACTGCCGAACAGGCGGGGAGAGTCGAGCCTTCCAACGATAACCCTTACTGGTTGTTTGAGCTGGGGCCCTCAAGGAGACTTCCCGTGCCCCTCGAAGTCCCCGGAGTGCGTGGGTTCCGTTTTATGCTGACCGGGGCAAGAGACATCATGAACTCACGAGAGTGGAAGGACTTGCCCGACAGGTATGCCTTTTTGAGAAAGAAAACTGAGGTCTGTCAGAGCGATGAGTTCCAACTGGATATCTATTAGCAGGCGCTGATCGGTTTCTTCTTGCATTGGAAGAGGAGTGGACGCTTAAAGGTCTTGCCTTGTGCTATATTATTCCGACAGTGACACAAAGGAGGGATAGTCATGGATTTCGGACTTGCGGACAAGACAGTGCTGGTGCTTGCCTCAAGCTCGGGCTTGGGAAAGGCAATGGCGGGGGAGTTCCTCAAGGAGGGCGCCTCGGTGGTTATAACGGGAAGGGATGCCGACAGGCTGGCGGACGCCTCGGTCGAGTTGGAGAAACTCTCCGGCCGCCGGCCCAGGCACATCCCCTGCGACATAACGAAGCCGGAGGACATAGCTAGGCTTGTCGCCTTCGCCGCTGAGGAGTCCGGCGCCGTGGATGTGCTGGTGAACAACGCGGGAGGGCCTCCAGCCGGGACATTCGAGGACTTCGACGACAAAACCTGGATGGACGCCTTCGAACTAACCCTATTGAGCTACGTGAGGGCCATCAGGGAAGTACTGCCATTGATGAAGAAGAAAGGGTGGGGAAGGATTGTGAACTCCACGTCCTCGTCAGTCAGAGAGGTGCTGGAGAACCTTATCCTGTCGAACACCTTCCGCCTCGGCGTGATCGGCCTCACGAAGACCCTGGCGTCCGAACTGGCCCCCCATGGCATACTGGTGAACGCCATCGGTCCCGGGCGCTTCGACACGGAGAGGATCAGGCAGCTCGACATGGCCCTCGCGAAGAGGAAGGGACTGACCTTTGAGGAGGTCAGCGCCGAGTCCTTCTCCAGAATTCCCCTCGGGCGCTACGGCGACCCGGCTGAGTACGGCAGATTGGCCGTCTTCCTCGGCTCCGGGGCAAACACCTACATCACCGGACAGACCGTAATAGCGGACGGCGGCATGCTGCGCGCCGTTCCCTAGGGCGCGGCCGATCTTGAAGGGAGAGTTGAAGATGATCGACGAAAAACTGATCGAGGTGATCAAAACCCCGCCGGACGCGGCTCTTTCGATCGTCACTCGGGGGGAGGACGGGCCTCACTTGGTGAACTCGTGGAACAGCTACGTGCGGACCACCGAGGACGGAAAGCTGATCATCCCGGTCGGCGGCATGACCGAGACTGAGCGCAACGCGCAGAGGGACGACAGGGTCATGCTGAGCATCTGCAACCGCGAGGTGCAGGGGAAGAAGTACAAGGGAACGGGTTTCCTGGTGAAGGGAACCGCCGCCTTCGTCAAGGAGGGGCCGGAGTTCGACACGCTCAAGGCCGAATTTCCCTGGGCGCGCGCCGCACTCGTCGTGACCGTGGTGGAGGCGACGCAGACGCTGTAGGCAGAGGTTCCTTGAGCAAGCCGCCCTTACTCTCCTTGCTCGACAATCGGGATCAGGAACGAGGCCACGTATAGGTCGGCGTCCGACCGCAGTGCGTGCATGGTCCCGGCGGGGACGTTGAACACTCCACCGATTTCTAGGTTCACCTCGTCGTCCTCCAACACTCCGAAGCCCGCGCCCGCGACGCAGTAGAAGATCTCGTCGTGCTTGTCGTGCTTGTGCAGCGGGACCTTCTTGTCCCGGTCGATGTGGTAGACGTTCGTCACTATGTCTTTTTTAAGCGCTTCGGTGTCCATTTGCGGCCTCCTTTGGTGTATTATGCCGGAGGGGTTTCCCACTGTTTCACAAAAGCTTATCACGAGCGTCAGGGAGGAGCAATAATGATAATTTACAGAAACGCCACCACGGATGATCTCGCAGGGGTCAGCGACCTCCAGAGTCGCTATCACATAACGACGATACGGGAGGAGGACAAGGCCGACGGCTTCGTCACCACCCTGTTCACTCACGAGCAGTTCACGTCCCTGATCGAGCGGGAGAACGGCCTCGCGGTGGCGTGTGACGGCGACCGGATAGTATCCTACGCCATGGCCGCGTCCTGGGAGTACTGGAAAGAGTGGCCCCTGTTCCAGCACATGATAGCCGACCTGCCGAACATAGAGTACCTGGGGCGAGTGCTGTCAACCGAGAACTCCTACCAGTACGGCCCCGTCTGCATCGATGTCGAGTACAGAGGGAGGGGAGTGCTGGAGCACATCTTCGAGCATTCGCGCAGGCAGATGGCGGACCGATGGCCCGTGATGATCACGTTCATCAACACGATCAACCCTCGCTCCTACGAAGCGCACGTCAGGAAGGTCGGTATGGAACTGATCAAGACCTTCGAGTTCAACAACAACACGTACTACGAGCTCGGCTACGACATGAGCAGGCCGGTCCCCGGGACCAGGCTGGACTGAACGCCAGGGCGGCGGGTCCGCAAGGCCTCTCTCCTGCCTACGGGCCCTCCCCCGCCGCGGAACTTTACGCGAAGCGGTTCTTAGTATGGGTCCCGTTCGAAGATCAGGCGGTCCACCACGGGCTCTCCGCCCTCGATCATGCCGAAGCCGACGAGCACCCGCCGCATGCCGGTGTGGTAAGTCCAGACCCGGTTCCACACATCGTGCGGTTGCCCTAACAGACTCTCCACCCTGTCGGAATCGTCGCCGAAGGAGATCGGACCGAACGATACGCCCTCCTCGAAGTCCGCTTCGACAAGAAAGGGCACGCCTCGTATGATCCAGAAGACAACGCTTCCTCCCTGGTAGCGCAGTTCGACAGACGTCACATCCTCCGGCCACGGCCAGTCCTCCGGCCGGAAGGCCTCGCTCTCCTTGCTCAGCGGCTTCCCCAGCAGCCGCTCCGTCATCTCGGGGCTTGTGCCGAAATCCCTGCGAATAGCCATGGTCAAGCGCCAGATCGGGTCGTCGAGCCCCTCGAAACCGACGAAGCGACCGTGAATCCATCCTTCTCCCAGCTTCTCGGATAGCACCCTGTACCAGGTCTCCCCGTCCTCTCCATCGGCCGCGTCGATCACGACGAGCTCCTCCCAGTATCCTTCCTCTCCCAGCCTTCCGAGGGCCTTTCCCTTGGTCGAGGGACGGTCTCGGACGTTGACGTCTTTCCCCGCGACCGTTCCCGCTGCGGGTTTTTCAATCAGCTCCTCCCTCGTGGGAGAATCCGAGCAGAATAAAGCGCCTGCGGTGGCAGTCAGCACAGCGAGAAAAACAAAAAAGGCTAAAACATGCCTTGAAGACTTTTGCACGCCAATAACCCCCTTTATCCATGAGCTGCATCGCCTACTGTCGACGCGCGGTGACGTATTTTACGACGTTGCCGCCCTCTGTGACGAAACGCAGCACGTCGGCGAACGAGATGTACAGAGTTGCCGTGTTGTCGTTCGGGTGAACGCCGATGCGGTCCAGCTCCTTCAGGTCGCTGTCGAATGCCACCGTTACGGCGCGGTCCGTGTCGTTAAGGACTCCAAGCGGCGTCACCTCTCCCTGAGCCAGGCCCAGGTATCTCTTGAGCCTGTCGGCGGAGGCGAAACTCAAGTGCTTCGTACCCAGCTGATCGGCCAAGCTGTCCAGATCCGCGCGCTTGTCCTTGTGCAGTACAACCAGCCAGTGGTTGGGCTTCTTCTTCTGGTCCCGCACGAACAAGTTTTTGCAGATGGTCACGTCCTCCGCGAAGCCGATCCTGTCCATGTCCTCGACTGTGTAGGCGGCTTCGTGCTCGATAAGCTCGTACCGGATCCCCATCTTGTTCAACTCCTCCAGGATGGCACGGCGGGACTCCATCTTCTCCTCTTTGTTCCTCATTTTGTCACTCCTCCTGTTTATGGCTCTTGTTATTATATCGCAGAGAAAAGAGCACGAAGGGTTATAATTATGCTCACGAAGAAGGCTTTCAATCGAGAAGCACATTACGAAAAACGGAGGTAATCTCATGAGAAGATTAAATAAACTAGTCCTGTTGACGCTGCTGTTGCTTTTCGTCGCTCCCCTGCTCGCGTCTGCGAACGGAGAGATCTGGCTAGACCGGGACCGGGCGAGGACCGAGGTCGGGAGGAGCTTCGAGATCCATGCCGAGACCAGGCATTCCGGAGAGATATGGTGGGATACGAGCGACTCCCGGATAGCGGATATTGCACCTGACGCGCAGGGGCACGCTGCGACTGTGCGCGCATGGCGTCCGGGAACCGCCACGGTTAACGCGCACTTTACCCCCTCCGGATCGGACTTGGTCTTCATGGCATCCTGCCGTTTGACGGTGATCGAGAACTCAAACCCACGCCGTGCGGCCGCCGTGCGTTTGACTCCCGAGTCCCTGGTGCTCGGTCGGGGAGCCGTCCGAAGCCTGACCGCCGAGGTGTTCCCGGAGACGGCCGTGAACCAGGACGTTGATTGGGAGTCGTCCGATCCGTCCACGGTGGCGGTGAATCAGGAAGGCGTCGTCAGCGCTCTGAAGCCGGGGCGCGCCTTCGTCAGGGTCGTCACCCGCGATGGCGGACACAGAGCCGAGTGTGACGTAGAGGTCTTGGACAGGGAGATCAGGGTGGAGGGCATAGTGCTTAATCACGCCTCGTCCTACGTCATCGTCGACGAGACGCGCCACCTCATCGCCTATATCACGCCCGAGAACGCCACCAACAAGAAGGTCTACTGGAGCACGTCCAACCGCAACATCGCCTCGGTCTCCCGGACGGGAATAGTAGTCGGCATCAGAAGGGGCATCGCGATAATCAGCGCCACCACGGAGGACGGCGGCTACGTGGCCGAGTGCGAGATGGAGGTCAGGGACGGCTGGCTGGACTTCGTCGGCGGTTGTTCAACCTCGGCTTCAACTCCCGCGGCGCTTCTTCTTGTGCTGCCTCTGGTGTGCCTGTTCTTTAGAAGATGATTCGAGTCGCCTTGACGGGGTGACACTCCGTCGCCCCGTCAAGGCGACTGCCCTTTCACTCGCCGCGCGACGCCGGGCGGCTTTTCCTGCGGGGCAATCCGTGCCTCCGCGGCTCACACTTTCTGCAACCTCCACTGATCTGGACCACCCAAATTCCGTCGTTACAAACAAGCTAAGCGACAAGGGAACTCGACGCTTTCCGGCTTGAGATCCCTCCTCCCGTTGGCCGTCGGGATGACGAGCGGACAATGGTAGTCGAGGATGACAGCTGGGCTGTGTCTATGAGACCCTTCACCGCTGCGGTTCTCGGATTTCAAATGAGGACTTGACCGACCGGTCGGTCTGTGATATTATCAACATACCGAACGGTCGGGAGGTGGTATTGTGAGCGTTGACACGCAAAGTTCCGTCGATACGCAGAATACTCCGGAGGCGCGGGATGCTCGCGGCGAGATTATGGAGGCCGCCCGAGAGGGCTTTGCCATGAAGGGATATTACGGTACCAGCATGGGGCATATTGTGAAGAAGACTGGGCTGAGCAAGGGGGCGATCTACTGGTATTTCCCCGGAAAGTGGGAGATCTACAAGGAGGTCGTCATGGAGCAGACGCAGAGCATGATCGACGTGGTGATACCTAAGGAATTGTCACTGCCGCGGGAGGAGGTCGCCGACTATCTGATAAGCAGGGGCGAGCGATTGATCGACATGCTGGCTGAGGATTCGGTCAGCCGCCTGCTTTTCGTACAGCTGATGCTGGACGCGATGCGCGGCAGGGAGGAGATGATGGAGCTCGCAGCGTCGCTTCGCGAATCCATCACCGAAGACGCTGTGTCCATACTCGACTCGATCTTCCCCGACGAGCCGCTGCGGGTGGATTCTCTTTCGCACAGGGATCTGGTCGGCATTTTCGTCAGCGTCCTGAACGGGCTGATAATGAATCTGGAACTGATGGTGAGCAGGGACGATGCCAAGAAGAGCTGGCGCTTCCTGGTGGAGAGGGTTTTCGGAGGTGTTGGGATCGATGCGTAGTTTGAGGGTGGCGGGTGCGGCGGTTCTTCTGTTCTTCTTTCTGGGCTCCGCGTGCGCAGCGGAGAGGCCGGTGCTGACTTTGGAGGAGGCTCTTGCCATGTCGAGGGTGAACAACCCGGTTACGGCGGCGTCCGCCGAGAGGATCGAGCAGGCCAAGGCGAGGCTGGACCAGGCCAGGGGCAATTCCCTGCCCAAGCTCGGGGTCTCGCTGCTTTACCAGGAGGTTCAGAACGAGCCTCGCTATCCGGTGGTGCCCGCCGGGTACGCGATCGCCGGGTTCGAGAGCACGTGGAAGGCGGCGCTGACGCTGAACTGGCTGCTTTACAGCAGCGGGGGAGTGGAGTTCAACGCCGAGTCGAAGGAACTGGCTCTCTCAGGCGTGGAGGCCAGTGAGAGGCGAACGGGCCAGGCCGTCGAGTGGGGGACTACCTCCGCCTGGTACGACCTGAGGCGGGCCGAGGGGAAGCTGTCGGTGGCCACAGACGTACTGGAACTGACGAAGGAGCATCTTCAGCATGTTGAGGCTCTCTTCCGCAACGGTGTCGTCGCGAAGAACGAGGTCCTTCGGGTAAGGGTCTCTGTCTCCGAGGCGGAGTTGAACTTGATCCAGGCGAAGAATTCGGTCTCCGTCGGATGGAAGGCGCTGGAGAGGGCCGTGGGTGCGTCGCTTGAGGGAATTTACGACCTTCCGCCCGGTACGGAGACGCCGGATGAGCCCGCCCTGCCGGAGTGCGCGGTGGAGATGGGGCTTGCACGTCGGCCGGAGATGGAGGCGCTAGAGCTGGCAGCTCGGTCGGCGACCATGGCCTCCAGGGCGGCGAAGGCTCAGGATGGCCCGCAGCTCATGTTCATGGGCGAGGCCTACTCCGCGGGAGACAGCTTCTTTCCCGATGCGCAGAACGACTGGAAAGCGACTCTGATGCTCTCCTGGAGTCTGTTCGACGGCGGAGTATCGGCCGCCCGCGCACGAGAGGCGAAGGCCGCGGCGGAGGAGTTTCTGCTGCAGATGGAGGATCTAAAGAGGCAGATCGAGCTTGAGATCTCCGTGGCGAGGCTGAACTGCGAGTCCTCCCGGCAGAAGATGGCGGCAGGTCGCGCGATGGTTGAGAGCGCCGAGGAGGACTACAGGATGGCATTGAAGCGCTACACGGCGCAGGTTGGGACGAATATAGACGTGCTTGATGCGCGGGTGGCGTTGTCGAACGCGCGGAACCAGCTGGTGGACAGCAGCTTCGATATGCTGAAAGCGCGCGCAGAGATGGAGTTCGCGATGGGAGTCATCGGCGAGGAGCGAGGAGCGGAGGTGGCGGTGAGATGAAGAAGTACGCGGTTGTTCTGCTGTTTTTGGCGGTTTTCGGAGGCCTTATCTTTTACAGGATGAAGGAGAGCGAGCCCACGATGGCCAATGGCCCCGCTGTGGATGAGCTGGTTGTAAGGACGGTCTCACCGGTGGTCCGCAGGTTTACGGAGACCGTGTCGTTCGCGGCGAACGTCGAGCCGGAGGAGACTGCGGCGGTCGTGGCGAAGGTCCCGGGGCGCACGGTGCTTACTGTTGTTGTCGACGAGGGAGACATGGTTAAGAAGGGACAGACTCTCGCCACTCTGGACGACAGCCTTCTGCGTCAGCAGATAGTCCAGGCGGAGGCTGCGATGGGGAAGGCCGCAACCTATGCGGCGACTGTTCGGTCGGATTTCAAGCGGATAGAGTCGCTCTACCAGGAGGACGTGGTCAGTCGCCAGCAGTTCGAGCGGATGGAAGGGGAGTCCAAGGTCGCTGCCCGGCAGGTGGAGGAGGCGCGTGCGGCTCTGAACCAGCTGAAAATAACCCTTGGGTACCATACGCTTGAGGCGCCGGTGGACGGGGTTGTGATGGCTCGTAACGTGGATCCCGGCGACACGGCAGCCCAGATGCCCGCCTTCGTGATATCCAGGCAGGAGAATGTAACTGTCTCCGGGGGAGTGCCGGAGAGGCGCTATCCGCAGGTCAAGGTGGGGCAGAGCGTCGAGGTCGGGCTGGACGCCTTTCCGGGAGAGGTCTTCGAGGGCGTTGTATCGCGCATAGCTCCCTCTCTTGACCCGGCGACCCGCACGGGAAAGGTGGAGGTGTCGCTTCCGTCGCAGGGGCGGATCATGCCCGGGATGTTCGCTCGGGTGACTCTGCTCCTGGGGGAGAGGGAGGGGCTCGCCCTGCCGATGGAGGCGGTGGGCAGGATGGCCGGGGCGAGCGAGAGCATCTGCTATGTGGTCTCCTCCGATATCGCACTTCTTCGCAAGATCTCCACCGGGCTGGAGCAGGAGGGCTTTGTCGAGGTAACAGACGGCGTTGATGTCGACGACATAGTTATTGCAGAACGCTCCGACAAGCTGCGCGACGGCGTAAGGGTGAAGGTGGCGGACAGATGACTTTGCCGGAGTTTTCAGTCAAGCGCAAGACCATGATGCTCATGGTCTTCCTGGTGGTCATACTGCTGGGAGGGATAGTCTTCACAACCCTGAAGCTCGACCTGCTGCCGAAGATCGAGCCGCCGGTGGTCAACATCCTGACGACCTGGCCGGGGGCGTCGGCGAGTGACGTGGAGCAGAGGGTCTCCAAGACCATCGAGGACGATATGTCGATGATAGAGGGAGTGGACAAGATCTTCTCCCGCTCGATGGACAACGTCTCCGTGGTGACTGTGCAGTTCAAGTGGGGCGAGGACCTCGACGTGAAGATGGGCGATATACGCGACTCGATCAGCTTCATCAAGCGCGACCTGCCCGCCGACGCCGAGGAGCCGATCCTTCTGAGGATCACCTCCGGAACGATCCCGTTTCTCACTCTTTCTCTGACCGCGGAGAGATCCTACGAGGGACTCTACCGCTTCGCCGACAGGGTCGTGATGGAGAATCTGGCCCGCATACCGGGAGTCGGGCAGGTGCTTGTCTTCGGCGGCGAGCAGAGAGAGATACAGGTGCGCATCGACGCGGAGAAGCTTGAAGCGTTCGCCGTGTCCATCCCGGGGATAATCGGCGCGATAGAGAGCGAGAACATCAACATCCCGGCCGGTTCCCTGAAGCAGGGGGAGACCGAGTACTACATAAGGGTGCCGGGACGCTTCTCATCGGTGAACGAGATCGGCAGGACCGTGGTCGGCGTGGCGGGCGGCAGGCCGGTCTACTTGGACGATGTCGCCGAGGTGGCGGACACATACAAGGAGAAGGAGATCAAGGGCTTCCACCTTGACGAGCCGGCGGTCATCATGGTGGTGCTGAAGACCGGAGACGCGAACACGGTCGAGGTCACCCAGGCCGTGTTGGACAGGCTTGAAGAGCTTAAGGAGACGGAGTTCCCGGCGGACGTTGACTATAACGTTGGGATGAACACGTCGGAGTTCATCATAAACTCGATCAACAACCTCTCGACGTCGCTGATAATAGGAATAGTGCTGGTGTTCATCGTCACGTGGATCTTCCAAAAGCGGCTCTCCGCATCGCTCATAATCTGCGGGGCGATTCCCTTCTCGCTGCTGATCACTTTCATCGTGATGGGCAGGCTGGATTACACGATCAACATCTTCACCCTGTCGGCCCTGGCGATGGCGAGCGGCATGGTCGTGGACAACTGCATCGTGGCCACGGACCAGATCGTCTACCATCTTGAGAAAGGCGCCAGGAAGAGCGCGGCCAGCATCATCGGCACGGGGGAGGTTCGTTCCTCGCTGATCGCGTCGACCCTGACCACTATCGTGGTGCTGCTGCCCCTGTCGTTCATAAGCGGGCTGGTGGGGGTCTTCTTCTCGTCGCTGACCATCGTCATGGTGACCGCGGTCGCTGCGTCTCTATTCGTCAGCCTGTCGTTCATACCGATGATGGGGAGTGTCTTCTTCAAGAGGGAGGAGGACAGGCTGCGCCTTCATAAATACACGGACAGGATCATAGCGAGGTTGGAGTCGGGGTACGAGGACCTGCTGGGGTGGAGTCTGGACAACCGGCGAAAGGTGTTCACGGTCGCAGGGGTCCTGCTGGTTCTGACCTTTCTGTCGTTCAGCATGATCGGAACGGAACTGACCCCTGAGCCCGACACCGGCGAGATCATGATCACCGTCAACCTGCCCGAAGGAACCAGGATAGAGGAGACTGACGAGCTGGTGCTTCGGACGATAGAGCATGTGAAGAAAACCGTGCCCGAGGCGATCAACATCTACGGCTACGACGGACGCGACGAGAAGGGGCTTGCCCTTGCTGCGGGACAGGAGTCAGGCCCCAATATCGGTAATGTGGGGCTTAAGCTGGTCGACAAAAGGCAGAGGAAGAAGAGCGCCTTCGAGATAGGCGAGGAGCTGCGTGCTTGGCTTAACGAGCAGCCTGGGATCGAGAAGATGAACGTATTGGTGACCTCCCCGATAAAGGCTCTTTTCCTTGGCTCCAAGCCGCTGACAATAGAGGTCTACGGCGAGAGGCTAGAGGATGTGATCTCGGCGGCCGACGACGTGAAGCAGCTGATCGCCAACATCCCCGGCGTGGTCGATATAAGCCTCAGCCAGAAGCAGAGCAGGCCGGAGATAAGAGTTAACGTGGACCGCGAGAAGGCCTCGATGCTCGGGGTGAACACAGCGACCGTCGGCAAATCTTTAAGGACCTACTTCTACGGCTACGAGACCGGCGAGAGCTACTGGGAGGGCGAGGACGACTACCCGATAAGGCTGCGCCTTAGGGAGGAGCAGCGCAACTCTCGCGAGGTGTTCGATCGGCTGATGATCCCGTCGATCACCGGCGGTACTGCTCGCCTGTCCAACCTGGCGACCTACGAGGACACGATGGGGCCGCCGGAGATCCAGAGGAAAAACAAGCAGCGCTACGTTACGGTGGAGAGCAACGTGCACGGTCGCTCTATCGGCGAGGTCACGGCGGACGCGCGCGCGCTGGTCGAGAGGATGGACAGGCCCTCGGGCGTGACCATCGAGTTCGGCGGACAGGTCCGCGAGCAGACGGAGGCGTTCCAGCAGATGGCGCTGCTGATTCTGCTGGGGATCACCCTGGTCTACATGGTCATGGCGGGACAGTACGAGGCATATCTCGACCCGTTCGTGATAATGTTCAGCATACCGTTCGCCCTGACAGGAGTGGCATTCGCCTACCTGGCGACGGGGCTCTACCTCTCGCTGCAGGCCATGCTCGGCATAGTCATGCTGGTCGGGATAGTTGTCAACAACGCGATCGTGCTGGTGGACTACATCAACCTGCTCCGGGCCAGGGGTATGCCGCTCCGCAGGGCGCTGATAGAGTCAGGCGGAAGGCGGCTGCGTCCGGTCCTTATGACCACCCTGACGACATTCTTCGGGATGCTTCCGATGGCGGTCAGCAACGCGCAGGGATCGGAGATCTGGCGGCCGCTCGCGGTTTCGGTCATGGGCGGGCTGATGATCTCGACCCTTGTCACGATGGTCCTGGTACCGGTGATGTACAGCCTGTTCGAGGAAAAGATCAGAAGAAAAGGGCGTTTTGCGGAGGCGATCAAGGCATGATTAAGATGGTATGGCTGCATTTCAACGAGATGCTGGCGGACGAGGTGACGGAGCTGCTCGACGACGCGGGAGTGGAGTGCTACAGCGCCTGGCGCGACGTCCTGTGGAAGGACAACGCAGGGGACAACACACGCTGGGACGACGCTGTCTTCCCAGGCAAGAACTGGGCTGTGCAGTTCCTGTGCGAGCCGAAGATGGTGGACGACATCAGGCATCGCCTCGAGGCGCTGATGGAGGATCCGTTCGTCGGTAGATCGGGGATAGCCATGTACGTCTCAGAGGCCGAGAGAGTGCTGTAGAGGAAAGACGAGGAACGGGGCGCGGTGCCGCCGGCTCTGCGTGCGAAACACTCGAACGCAGTGCCGGGGCCAGTGCCCCGAGGCCGCGAAAAGACCATGTTTGACGCAGTGGACTGCGCTGCGGGCTACAAGTGCCCCAGCTCCTTTTCCAGAGCCCTGGTCAGAAGGCCGGAGAAGTTGATCCCCGCTCTCTCGGCCTGAAAGGCCAGCTTCGCCGGTATTGTGAGGTTCTTCCGCACCGTCTTTTCCCTAAGCGGGATCATCCAAGCCTCGACAAGCACCAGCGCCTCGTCGTCCCCGGGCTTGACGCTCCGAAAGTCAGATGGCTCGGGGATGGGGTCGTTGTCCTCCTCCATGCAGGCGAGATGCCCCCTCAACGCATCCTGGGCCATGACAACCGCCTCGCCCTGATCCTCCCCGCAGGTGTTGCATCCGGGAAGATCGGGAAACGACACCGCAACTCCGTCCTCGTCATAGCTGAAGATCGCGGGAAAGACGTATCTATCGGGTTTCTTTCTCATTCCGGCCTCAACCCCTTTCTCATGTCCCGGGCTAAAGAAGCCCCGCCTGCCTCAGCGCGCTTTTGAACGTCTTGGGGTGAACATTCTCCCTCGGATGAGGAACCGTAACCTTTCCGGGCTTCGTCGGATGCTTGAAGTGATGATGACCGCCCTCTATCTTGACCAGGTACCAGCCGTCGCTTTCGATCAGGCGGATCAGCTCCTTCGATGTAGGCACAGCTCGCTCCTCCTTTTATACGTATTATCTCATGCGCATAATATGCACGTCAATCGACGGCCTGCACTCTTGTCATCCCGAACGGTGCGAAGCGACGGAGGGACCTCATTCACTTCCTCATCCTCCTCGCTCTCGCCCAAAAACCTGTGCAAAAAACGCTACTCCTGTTGACAAGCCAAAATCACCCGCTATAATGTATTTTCGGCGGGCCGGTGTAGCTCAGTTGGTAGAGCAGCTGACTTGTAATCAGCAGGTCCCCGGTTCAAGTCCGGGTGCCGGCTCCAGGTTGAGGGCAAAGTGGTGGGATGGCCGAGTGGTCAAAGGCAGCAGACTGTAAATCTGCCGACTCCGTCTACGAAGGTTCGAATCCTTCTCCCACCACCACTTTTGTAAGAGAGCGCCGACTTAGCTCAGTAGGTAGAGCACATCCATGGTAAGGATGGGGTCTGCGGTTCGAGTCCGCAAGTCGGCTCCAGTAATAGCAAGGGTTTCCGAGGTTGAAGGGAGCCCTTGCTTCTTTTCTGTATGTCCTATGTTGTCGGAGGTGGTCAGTTTTGCATTGACAAAACGAGTGGGTAGTATAAAACCCTTGCCTACCACGAAAACGAGGTTTATGCGTGACGAAAAGCCTGTAATCATGGGCTATTTAGGCATTGCCAAAGGCTAATTCGTCACGTTGTACTGTCACGGTCGAGTGCGCCATTACATTTTATTAGCCATTGACCTAATCAAACTAACTCGGTATAATCTGATTAGGTAATGAGCTAATTAAATTACAGGAGGATACTCGAGTGGATAAATCAATCATGCTAAAAGCAATTGCTGATGATACCAGATTTAAGATTTTAGAACTACTGTTAGGACACAATTACTGTGTCCGCGCGCTCGCTAAAAAACTTTCTCTAACTGAAGCCACAATATCACAACATCTTAAAGTTTTGCGTGAAGCAGGACTGCTTGAGGGTGAAAAACGTGGCTACTTCATGCACTATGATGTCAAGCGTGATGTATTACGTGAGTTGGCAAAGGAAATAGAAGCATTCGCACGAATTGAGCGCAAATCTTGTGAGCCTGACGAAGATGGTGACTGCGCTGCTGGCGAAACGCAGCATTGCCACAAAAAGACCGCATGTTCCGATGAAGTCAAAGAGTTCTGCCACGGCAAAGATGGCGTTGAGAGGGACGAGCATCATGGGAATTGTAACTGTCACAAATCTTAAAAAGACGTATGGCGATTTTACTGCTGTAGATGATGCCAGTTTCTCTATAAACGTGGGTGAAGTCTTTGGCTTTCTGGGGCCAAATGGTGCAGGGAAAACTTCGACAATCAACATGATGATTGGTCTTTCACGCCCAACTTCGGGCGAGATTACCATTGACGGTATTGATGCAAAAAAGCAAGTGAAAAAGGCGCAATCCATTATGGGAATTGTGCCTGATGAAAGCAACCTTTATGACGATATGGACGGTTTTGATAACCTATGTTTTTGCGGTGCGCTTTATGGAATGAGTAAAGTTGATAGAGAGGAAAAGGCTAACTCACTTTTAGAAAAATTTCAGCTAAAGCAAGCAGGAAAACGCCTTTTCAAAGCCTACTCCAAAGGAATGCGCCGCAAGCTGACCATTGCCGCTGCCATCATTCATTCGCCGAGAATTTTGTTTCTTGACGAGCCAACAACAGGCATTGATGTGGAAAGCGCTAGGCAAATTCGGGAATTGATACTTGACTTAAAAAGCAAAGGCACAACCGTTTTTATCACCACACACTACATAGAGGATGCCGAGCGTATTTGTGATAGGCTTGCCTTTATTGTTGACGGTAAAATTGTTGCCACCGATACCGTTTCAAATCTTATGGAAAATGCTGCACAAGGACACTCTATTCAGTTTGTAACCGACCACCCTGCCGATAGAATCGCAGCAGGATTACAAGAACGGTTTTCGGGTAGTGTTGTTTATACAAACGGCTCTACACTCATCCTACGCTCCGAGGAACAACTTCCGCTTTTGCCTGTTATGCAATACTTTGATGATAACGGCATTGCGATTTTTGAAGCAAAGGAACTCCGACCGACATTAGAAGACGTTTTTGTTGAACTGACTGGCATAGAAGCAGGAAAACTCGGCAAAGAAAAAGAGAAAGGGGGCGGCGAATAATGAAACAATGGATAGCTTTTTGGAACATACTCAAAAAGGACATAAAGAACTATTACCTTAAGCCTCCTAATATCAGTTGGGGTATCATCTTCCCATTGTCATGGACTCTGATGCAACTTCTCCGTTCACCTGGTGGAAGCATGCTGGAATTGCTCCCCGGTCTTATTGCAATGAGCGTTTTATTCGGAACAACTTCAATGCTCGCGGTAACAATAACCTTTGAACGTAGCGGCAGGTCGTTTGACCGCTTGCTGCTTGCACCAATCAGCCTGAATTTGATGGTACTTGCTAAGACGATGGGTGCGATATTATTCGGCATGTTCAACTCCATAGTGCCGATTGTATTTGTTGCATTTCTCACGGATTTAAGCGGTATAAACTGGGGGATGGTTTTCGTTGCTGTACTTCTGATTGCAATAACCTCAACGCTTCTTGGCTTGATGATTGCAGTATCTGCAAAACAGGTTTTTGAAGCACAGACATTTTCAAACTTCTTCCGCTTTCCAATGCTGTTTTTATGCGGTCTGTTTATGCCACTTTCGGCTTTACCAGTGTTTCTACGCCCTGTGTCATTTTGCTTGCCGCTTACTTACGGAACGGATATTTTAAGTGGCGCAATTACAAGTTCAAGCATAATGTCACCTCTACTTTGTGTTCCTGCATTATTAGCATTTGCAGTCGGGTTGTTTTCTATTTGCCGATACAATATTAATCGAAAATGGATTTTGTAATGGTGTGGCGGGGCCCCTAAGTCGATTGAGTCCCTATAATGGTGTAAATTTTGACCGGGCCTGCGGAGTGGACCCTTGCGGATATAATTAGGAAAAACTTAAAAACGGAGGGAGCGGCATGAACGGTTACGAAAGGGCGGTAAAACTGTGGCGGTCGTGGAATGTTGCGGCTGCCTCGGACCTGGACAAATATCTTCACAACTTTCGCATACTGTTTGCCTATCACTCCGGAAAGATAGAAAATGAGGATATAACCTGGCACGATACCAGGGAGATATTCGAAAACGGCCGGGTAACCGGGTTTAGCGGGAATCCCCGCGCCCTCTTCGAGCAGCAGAACCAAAAGCTGTGCTACGAGTACCTTAAGGAAAAAATTGCGGCCAAGGCGCCCCTGGACCTCTGCCTTGTCCGGGAAGTTCACCGTATGCTGACCGCCGGGACCTACGACGAGCGAAGGTATGTAGAAAGAGGCGAACGCCCCGGCAATTTTAAAAGGCACGACTACGTTGCAGGAATTCACGAAGTGGGCGCCGCCCCGGAGGACGCGAAGAGGGAGGTAGCGGAGCTGCTTGCGGAGGTCAACGCCTACGAAGGCCCTGACGTCCTTAAGGCAGCTGCCTATTTCCACGCAAAGTTTGAACATATCCACCCCTTCGCCGATGGAAACGGCCGGGTGGGCAGAACCCTGCTGAACTACTACCTCATGACCAGGAACCACCCGCCTCTCATCATCGGCGAGGAAGATAGGCGGCAATACTTTGTAGCCCTTCAAAAGTATGACGAAGACGAGGACCTGGAGCCGCTCTACCGGTTTCTGAAAGCCGCCGTGGAAAAAACATGGGGCAGGGCAGCCGCCACGGCAGACGGGGAAAAGCAGGGACGAAAAGGATTGAAGGATTTTACGGGGTAGGGGAAAAACAACCCTGTTTTTGCAAGTCGATTTACGCTCCGCACTAAGGAGGTTTGAATATGGCAGGATCAACTTTTCAGACAAATCCTTTCGACTTAATCAAGCTTATTAAGGACTGTCATGACGGGATTTTGCAGCTGCCCGATTTTCAGATAAGCTGTTCCTTCTGATTTAGTGTTGGTTGACAGATACAGCGGCGACAAATAGCAAGGAGTATTAATGATGGCTGATTTTTTCGGGTTGTGCGAGACGGGCGCTGCGGCAGCCGTGGAAATAGCGATAAATAGTGTGGCGGACGTAAATGCGAGAAACGAGAACGGCGATACTCCTTTAGTGCTTGCGGCAGAGCGGAATACCGATCACAAGGTGCTTGAAGTGTTGCTGAGGGCGGGCGCGGAGATAGAGACGAGAAACGACCGCAACCTGACGCCGCTTCATCTGTCGGCCGGCTTCAACACCAACCCCGAGGTAACGAAGGCGTTGCTGGAGGCGGGCGCGGACATGGGGGCGAGAGACACCGGAAACGACACTCCGCTTCATCTGTCGGCCGCCCTCAACTCGAACCCCGCGGTGACGGAGGCGTTGCTGAAGGCGGGCGCGGACATGGAGACGATAAACGACCGCAGCGACACGGCGCTTCATCTGTCGGCTCGCTTCAACTCGAACCCCGCGGTGACGGAGGCGTTGTTGAAGGCAGGGGCGGACATGGGGGCGAGAAACACCGAAAACGACACGGCGCTTCATCTGTCGGCCGCCTTCAATGCCAACCCCGAGGTAACGAAGGCGTTGCTGGAGGCGGGCGCGGACATGGGGGCGAGAAACACCGCAAACGAGACGCCGTTGCATCTGTCGGCCGCCCTCAACTCCAACCCCGCGGTGACGGAGGCGTTGCTGAAGGCGGGCGCGGACATGGAGGCGAGAGACACCGAGCGCCGCACGCCGTTGCATCTGTCGGCTTATGTAAACTCCAACCCGGAGGTGATAGAGGCGTTGGTAAAGGCTGGGGCCGGAATTCAAGCGAAAAACGAACAGGGCGATATGCCAATAGACTTGCTCGAAAAAAACGACAACTTTTCCAAGATCAAGGGAACAGACGTTTACCGGGACCTTTGCGGGGGCGACAGATAGGCGTATGCCAGGGTCGTCTTGATGCTCTCGTGGCAGAGCAATTCTTTGATGGTGAAGATGCAGGTGTCCATCACGGCGAGTTGGCCGGGAAGTCGTGTCTCATGCAGTTCCATGAAAAATGCTGGATGCAGTCTCTTTTCTGCAGATTGCCCCACGTTTTTTTCGTGTCGTCCAATGGAACCTCCAAGGTCTGCACGGAAAGATGAAGTTGCTGTAAATGCCTTGCTTTCCGGCTCGTTTTTGCCAATCTTTCAGCGCGATCAGGTGTCTTTTTCGCTCATGGGGCAAAATGCCTGATCTTCCTCGCCGAGTCCGCACCTGGTACGAAGGGAACCCCTGTCTTTTTCTGGTCGTGCTAAAAAGTACTGTTACTCCGCTACTTTCTCCAAAGGAAGCACATGAACCCCCCTCTGCCCCTCTCGTATCCGGCTTTCTCCGCCTCTTCGCAGATCTCTTCCTCCTTGGCTCCCGGGTGGATAAAAAGGCACTCTTTGAATGCTTCGGGTTCCTTTGGAACCAAGGCTCTCATCTCGTTTTCCGTCACGAAGCGCGCGTGCCGGAAGACAGAGTCCTGCTTCGCGGCAATTTCACTGTATAGCTCTCCCCAATCGCTCTCCCTGTTTATGGTGCCGATAAGGAGGGAGCCTCCGGGTTTCAACACCCTGAACAGCTCGTCAATCGCCCTTCGTCTATCCTCGAAAAACTCAAGGGCGGCCATGGATACAACCGCATCGAAAGTGTCCTCCGGGTAATCAAGCACCGCGACGTCCATCAGGGTGAATTCAGCCTGGATGCCCATGCTCTCGGCCTTGTCCCTCGCGGCCTCCAGCATTTTTATCGAAGTGTCAACACCTGTTACCCTGCAGCCCAGTTTTGCCAGTGTCAGGCTGAAGTTTCCCGTGCCGCACCCGGCGTCCAAAACTTTCATTCCGGGGCTTGGTGCGAGCAGTTCCAAGGCGCACGCCCTCTCCACACGGTCGACGAAGTTTCCTAACGGTGTTTCGTACCACTGGTCGTATGTAGACGCCTCTTGGTCAAATACGCTCACTTGGATCATCCTCCCCGGTGTGCATTGTAGCACAAAGTGCGAGGGGCAGAGAGTGGACGTACCGGTTGGTACATTTGTACAACAAGAGTCATCGTCACAGCGCCTTGAAATACGACACGCAGGGTCAGCGTCACAGGGGGGTGTAAAGCGACAGGTCGGTCGACAGATACCGGAAAAGCGATAAATTACCTCTGAGAGGCAAAACCCTCATATTTAGGTTCATACTTATAGTGCATTACTCCCTCAATCAACACCAGAGTGAAAACACCTAAATCTGCATTAATAACAATGTCAATCCGGCGACAGTTACTTTTAATCCAATCTTTTATGTTCGAAGGATCAATGTTTAAGCTACTCATTCTACTATCCGAAAGAAGGGATTTTGCAAGAGTTGATCGTGAGCTCAAGCCATAGTGTTGGCTACAGTATCTTGCATTGCTGCGATGGTTTGCTTTTCCGATTTTCAAAAATTCATCTCCAAGCAAAAACATATATATTGCCATCTTCCCCTCAGGTAAGCGGGTAGGCGGGATGTGCGGTAAGCCCCTATCAACGATTTCATATGTATCTCTTGAAATAGGCTTCCCGATTGCCAATGAAACTTCTCGGATCAAAGTGTCTATCTCGTGTACATAATCCATCAGCTCAACCTCCCAACAGTGGGATTGAGTCCCTATATGAGTCCCTATAATGGTGTAAATTCGAATTGAGCCATTCGCTCAAGCTGAGGTTCGTCGGGACGACGGAGTCCCCGTCGTCCCGAGCGGATGGAAGGCCGGCCGTGGAGTGTCGCTACTCAGGCCTCCGTTGTTCCAATCAGTCCTCCAGCTCCTTCAGGAACTCTTTCAGCCTTGCCATGCCCTCTCGTATCTCGTCCTCGGAGTTCGCGTAGGAGACCCGGATGTTGCCGTCGGCCATGAACGCGCTTCCGGGGACCAGCGCTACATACTTGGACTCGAGCAGGACCTTGCAGAAGGTCGCGTCGTCGGTGAGTTCCTGCCCCTTCCAGGACTTTCCGAGCAGCTTCTCGATGTTGAACCAGACGTAGAACGCACCCTTCGGCTCGGTGAAAGCTATCCCCGGTATCTCCTTCATCAGGCAGACGATGAGGTCGCGCCTCTTGCCGAATGAGGCGTGCATCGCCTTGACGTCCTCCTCCGCGTCCTTCAGCGCGCCCACGGAGGCCCACTGAGCCACGGAGCAGGCGTTTGAGGTTATGTGCCCCTGAAGGTCGCTAAGGTAGCCCATTATCTCCGAGGGGCCGAGCGAGTAGCCGATCCTCCATCCTGTCATGGCGAAGGCCTTGCTCACTCCGTTTATGATGATCGTATTCTCCCTCGCCTCCGGCACCAGCCCGAGGATGTGATGATGGACGGAGTCGCCGTAGACCAGTCGCTCGTAGATTTCGTCGAAGAGTATCACTATATCCCTCTCCACGGCCAGTTTGCCCAGCGAGCGAAGGGATTCCTCGTCGTACACGGCTCCGGTCGGGTTGTTGGGAGTGTTGACGATCATCGCCCTGGTCCTCGGCGTGACCGCTTGCAGCACCTTTTCCATGCTTGGCACGAAGCCGGTGTCGGATGTGTCGACCAGCACGGGTACAGCATCGAAGAAGCGGATCTGCTCCACGTAGCTCACCCATGCCGGGGTGAAGACAAGTACCTCGTCCCCCGGGTCGACCAGGCAGCCGAGCGCCTCGTAGAGCAGGGGCTTTGCTCCGGCGCCCACCACCACGTC
>MTBK01113038.1_pt1 | contig 31834 bp, 37 predicted proteins | sample 1535981 | NCBI WGS metagenome assembly MTBK01 (sample SAMN06109225, study PRJNA356200) | anaerobic digester metagenome | isolation source: biogas reactors fed with pig manure or primary and secondary sludge | place: Spain | collected 2016-06-30
TTGCACGGAGCCCTTTCGCCCCTGGACGGGCTTGGCCCCGAGGAGCTGCGCCTGCCCCAACTGCTGGAGCGGCTGACCCGGAAAGAGGCGGAAGAGTTAATCGTCGCCACCAACCCCAATGTGGAGGGCGATGCCACCGCCTCCTATATCGCGCGGTTGGTCAAGCCGCTCAAGGTCAGGGTAATGCGCATCGCTTTCGGGCTGCCGGTAGGCGGAGACCTCGAATATGCCGACGATCTCACGCTCAGCCGTGCCCTGGAGGGGCGGCGGGAGATGTAACCTCCGACCCGCCGCGGAGCTGAGCCCCGCCCACCGGAGATGGCGCCCTCGGATCCTGTGAGGCGCAATCTCTCCGATGTTTTATCTTCCATAGTTTCCTTCCTACAGAATCTTTATTTGCCGTTTGCTCCGTCCGGGGCTTACATTAAAAGTTCCTCTGTCCTCACTTTACGGTCCTGTTTTCAGGGCGTTTTCGTTTATAAGAGGCCTCTTTTTCTCAGAAGGGTGCTTCCACTTCACTGTTGCGCACCGTTGCGCACCGGATCAGGGGTGTTGCATAGATCTTCCTCTGAAAGGGATTAATATCTGCCGTGAACCGGGCATAGACTGTTCAGGAGGGAGATCATGCTAAAGAAGCTTACAGAATTATTGAAGTCTTATTCTCAATACCTGTTTCCATCGGAGAAGCAGCCGGCGGTGACCTGGCCGGTGGATCATTTTACCATGGTGGAGCAGGCGCGTCTGGAGTGGCGCTACGCCAGAGAGAGATTCAACCAGATCAGCGATCCCGATCTGATCGATCATGCGGTCTACGATCTCGAAGCGGCGGAGCGGCGCTATATCTACTTGCTTAAAAAAGCGAAAGAAGAGGGGGCCACTATCTACACCGCAGCGGATGAAGGAGGTGGTTAGCCTTGCCCGATTGGGTTGACTGGAACCTGGCGGCGGCGATGGCGTTCGGCCTGTTCATGCTCTATTTTGTACTGCGCGCTTTTTACAAACCGCTAAAACTTTTTCTCCAGGTACTGCTCTGGGTGATCGCCGGCGGAACGATGATCTTTATTTACAATTTTGTGGGGGCCCTCTGGGGTCTGGCCGTCGGGTTGAATGTCATCAGCGCTTTTATTGTCGGGACGATGGGGCTGCCCGGGCTGGGGGCGCTGATCGTTTTGAAATACCTTCTTGTTTAGGAAGCGCTGCCCTTTGCTGAAATCGGGAGAGAGCCGTTGAGATTGGTGATGTATTTTATCTGCCGTTAAGGAAAAAATCAAAGCAGCAGTGATTTTAGCAAAGGGGCGGTTTGAGACGATGGAGCAAGCGGTGGAGGGAGAATATCGTGCTTTTATGACCGGCAATGAGGCGGTCGCCTGGGCCGCTCTGGCGGCCGGGGCTCACTATATGTTCGGTTATCCCATCACCCCGCAAAACGAGATCATGCATCTCTGGCGCAGGCTGGGGTCGCAGTATGGGCGGGGCTTTTTGCAGACGGAGGACGAGCTTGCGGCAGGATTTGCCACCATCGGGGCCGTCGTCAGCGGAAAGGTCGCCTTTTCAGCGACGGCCGGACCGGGCTCCGTTCTGTTTCAGGAACCTCTCTCCATGGCCGAGATGATGCGGCTGCCGGTGGTAGTGGTGGTGCAGCAGCGCGGCGGTCCTTCCACGGCCACGGTGATCTATTCACAGCAGGAGTTAACCCTGACCTGCTTCGGCGGCAACGGCGAGGGGCTGCGCCTGGTCTACTCCACAGCAAGCCATCAGGAACTTTACGACTACACGATCAAGGCCTTCCACAATGCCTGGCGTTATCGTTTTCCCACCTTCGTTCTGGGAGACGGTTATCAGGCCAAGATGAGGGAGGCGCTGGTGCTGTATGATCCCGGGGAGCGGGGGATCGGGCCTGTCCCCGCAAAGCCGATCTTCCATTCGCAGAGGAGGGGGGCGGAGAAGCCGCTGCTGCATCTGCGCAACTCCTTTAGCGTGGAGGAGGAGCTTGGCGAAGTGCTCGAGAGACATCTGGACGATTATGCCCGGGCGGTGCCTGCGCTGGTGGAACATGAATTTTTCGGGGAGCCGGACGGGGCGCTTCTCGTTGTGGCCCACGGTGTTGTCGGAAGGGCCGCGCGCCAGGCGGTGCAGGAGCTGCGTCGGGAGGGACGGCGGGTCAATTATTTTCGACCGATCACCCTGCGCCCCTTTCCGGAGCAGGCGCTCAGGGAGGCGCTGCATCTGAGCGGCGGCTCCGTGCTTGTCGCCGAATCGGCCGAAGGGCAGCTCGGGAACCTGGTCCGCCTGGCTGCATCCGCAGAGGGGCTGCCGGATTTCCGCAGCTATTACCGCCCCGGAGTGGGAATCACCGCAGAAGAGATCAAGGAGGCGGTTTTAAATGAGCGAGCTGTCGATGCCGCGCTGCTGGAATAAAGACAGCAAACCGCACCGTTTCTGTCCCGGATGCGGTCACGGTCTCGTGCTAAAGGCCCTGGGGCTGGCGGTGGATGAATTGGGGCTGGAGGAAAGGCTCGTCTTTGCCTGCGATATCGGCTGCTCCCTTTTGGCCTGGGATTTTTTCACCTTTCCCTGCATGCAGACGCATCACGGAAGAACCATCCCGGTGGCCGTCGGCCTGAAAAGGGCCTCTCCGGATCTTGTCGCCGTCGCCTATATGGGCGACGGGGGCGGCTACTCCATCGGGCTGCAGCATCTGTTCAGCGCGGCGCTGCGCAGCGATCCGATCACCGCCATTTTGGTAAACAATACAGTCTACGCCATGACCGGGGGGCAGATGGCTCCGACAACCCTGCCGGGGCAGAAAACGGAGACCACCCCCTTCGGTCGCGAGGAGAGCGATACCGGCCTTCCTTTCAAGGGACCGGAGACGCTGGCGGCGGTGGTTCAACCGGAGGCCTATCTGGCCCGGGGGACGGTGGCCCGGGTGCCTTTGCTGAAAAAGATGATCAAGAAAGCTCTGGAGAGGCAGCTGCAGGGCAGCTTCGCCTTTGTGGAGGCGCTCTCCACCTGCCCGACCAACTGGCGGACCAGCGCTGCGGACACCTGGTCATTTCTGGAGCAGCGGATGAGCCGCTATTACCGACCCGGAGAGATTGCTACCGCCGGGCGGGAGGAGAGCTGAGATGCGCTCTTGGAAAATAATTGTCTCAGGTGAGGGCGGGCAGGGGGTCCAGGCTTTGGCGGAGACGCTGGGCCGGGCGGCCTTCCAGTCAGGGCTGAATGCGCTCTATATCCCCAACTTTGGCATCGAGCAGCGCGGCGGGGTCTCTCTGGCCTTTGTGCAGCTCTCTTCCGGGCCCATCGGGGCGCCCAAATTCAGGCGGGCCGATCTTGTCGTCGCCCTGAGCCCCCGCTCCCTGCGCCGCAGCGAGCAATATTTCGCTCCCGGGACGGTGCTGTTGTATGACAGCTCTCTGATCGAAGCACCGGAGATATCCGATCAGGTGGTCGGGCAGCAGTCGTACGAGACGATCGCCCCGGAGTCCTTTGCCGAAAGGACAGGCTACCGGGAAAGGCAGGACGAGGCGGAGATCGGCTCCCGGCGGGTCATCGCCATTCCCGCTTCAGATCTGGCGCGGCAACGGCTGCATCCGCGCGTTTTCAACATGATCATCCTCGGGGCCGTCGTTTCGATTACCGGTGCCGTCACCCTGGAGCAGGTCAAAGCGGCTTTGGAGGAGAAGCTGAGCCACCGCTTTGCCCACGATCCCCGCTTGCGGGAGCACAACCACGCGGCGCTGGAGCTGGGCGCGGCGGCGGTACAAGTACCGCTTCAAATTTAGGAGAGAGCAGATGAGCAAGACTTTCAGCCGCTTCGGAGCGGAAAACAAAAAAGCCCACTTTTATATCTCCCCCGACCTGTGCAAAGGTTGCGGTCTCTGCATCGAAAAATGCCCTTCGCAGGTGATCGACTGGTCGACCCGGATCGGTGTTTACGGCACCCCCATTGTTGAGCCTAAATATATGGAGCGCTGCACCGGCTGCCGGCTGTGCCAGTTTTTCTGCCCCGATGCCGCCATCGATATTCTGCGAAAAGGAAAAGAGAGCCCCTCGTCGAAAGAGATCGCCAGAACTTAAACGGGGCGGTTATCTGCCGCCATCTCCTGCGGGACGCTGCTGCATGGCTCCGATGATCAGGGCCGGCAGATGAGCGTAATCCTCCGTTGGCAGGTACGAAGAAGCCTGCGAATCGAACAGGATCGCCGCCGATGCGGGAAGCTCGTCGTCCCCGGGCCAGAGGGTGAAGTTCAGCGGAACCCGGGGCAGCACCGGGATGATCATGCTGATCCCGCTGCCTTCATTGCGGATACCGCCGAGGGCGGCAGCGTCGCTGATAAATTTTTCCGGGGCCTCTCCGTATGCCTGCAAAAAGGGAAGCACCGCCCGGCGCCGGAACGGCTCCGTATAGATCTCCCCTCCCGGCAGGTGACGATACGAGATCCACTCCCCGCCGAGGGGGCTCCCATCGGCGGTCACGAGGTAGTGCAGGAGGATGATGGAGAGATAGGTTGAGAGCTCTGCGCCCCCTTCATCGGTGATCCCTCCGCCGGGGAAAGAGACGCGGTAGAGCCCGTTGAGAAACGGAACGACAAAGATGCCTTCATTTTGCTGAAAGGGGACCGCTGCATCCCTGGAGAGGTTCTCCGGGTTGAGGGCGGCCAGTTTTTCCATCGCCTGATCGCGGGCGACGGCGAGATTAAAATAACCGCCTTCCGGAACGCGTGGTTTCATTTAGGGGATCCCTCCTCTGGATATAATTGCTTTGTCGGAGAAAAAACTATGGTAAAAAAAGTCTATCTGGTCAGCGCCTGCCTTTTAGGTCTGCCGACCCGCTACGACGGCGACCATAACTGCTGTCCGCCGCTGCGCCGCCTCTGCCGCCGCGGTCGCGTTGTTCCGGTCTGTCCGGAACAGCTTGGCGGTCTGTCGACACCGCGTCGCCCCTCAGAGATCCGGGGCGGAGACGGAAGGGCGGTGCTCCGGGGCCGGGCTGCAGTGGTCGACGACACCGGCCAAGAGGTGACGGCGCAGTTTTTGCGCGGCGCCCTGGCTGCGCTGCGGCTGGCGCAGCTTTGCCGGGCCGACGGAGCCATCTTGAAATCGGGCAGCCCCTCCTGCGGAAGCGGCTCCATCCGGGACGGCTCCTTCACCGGAGGGCGCCGCTCGGGAGACGGCGTTGCCGCCGCTCTGTTGAAGGGCTGCGGGATTCCGGTGTACAGCGAAACAGAGCTGCCCCGAATTAGGGCTCTTAGACGCCGCCGCTCTTCCTCAAGAAAGAGGCGATGGCGTCGTTGACTTGCTGCGGCGCCTCCAGCATGACCATGTGCCCGGCTCCCTTCACTTCGACCAGTTCCGCCCGCGGCAGCTGCTCCTTCAGGTGGCGGCTGTATTTAAGCGGCGTCATCATATCGGCCTCGCCGCAGATGAGCAGGACCGGCCGGGTGATCTCTGCCAGACGCTCCATGCAGTCAAAGCTGTTGCAGGCGGTGAAATCTGCCAGGTAGGTCTGTGGCGGCACTGCCGCCATCTCCTGCCGTGCCGCCTCCAGCAGCTCCGCCGGCGCCGCCGGGCTGTAAGCAAAATCGATGAGCTCCGGCGGGACTGTTCCCGCCCGGCAGAGCTCCAGAAACGGCGGGGCCACCCGCAGACGGGCCCCGCTGCCAACCAGGATCAGCCCGGTGATGCTCTCCCCGTAGTGCAGTGCATAATCGAGGGCGATGGCTCCGCCCATGGAATGCCCGGCGAGGATGAACTCGTTTAGGCCAAGGGCGGCGCTGAAGTCGTGAATGAATTCCCGGTAAAGGGCGATCTCCGCGGCGGGGTTTCCCCCTGAGGCGCCGTGTCCCGGCAGGTCCATCGCCAGGGGAGCAGCCCGCCCTTGAAGCCCCCGGACCTGACTGAGCCAGTGCCTGTGAGTGCCTCCGGCGCCGTGGCAAAAGAGCAGCGCCGGCTGCTCCGGGCTCAGGGCACCGGCATAGAAAATAGATAATCCGTCAAGATCAATCCGGGGCAAACTGACCGCCTCCTTTACTCTGATTATTCGTCTAGAAGAAAGGAAATCCTTTTAGCGGTTCCCGATTCGCCGGGGACCGCCGCGGCCGGACTCCTTACTTTTGGCAGCGGCTGTCCCCCCCGGCGGTTTTAGCGGCTAGGCGGCAATTTTGCCTTTTTGTTTTGGTTGACACCGGCGGAGGGAGTTGCTATCATGATTGAAATCAACGACCGACAGAAAAAACCGGGGAGGGATAAACAATGCGGGAGGACAAGTTTTCCCGGGAGGGGTTAACCTTCGACGATGTGCTGTTGCTTCCGGCCAGGTCGAAAGTCCTGCCCCGGGATGTGGATGTGGCCACTGTGGCGACACGCGGGATTAAGTTGAACCTGCCGTTGATGGCGGCGGGGATGGATACGGTTACCGAGTCCCGGATGGCTATCGCCATCGCTCGGGAGGGGGGCATCGGCGTAATTCACCGCAATATGCCGGTGGAAGAGCAGGCCGGCGAAGTGGACAAGGTGAAGCGGTCGGAGCACGGCGTCATCACCGATCCTTTTCACCTTTCCCCCGAGCATACCCTCAATGATGCCGCCGCGCTGATGGAGCGCTACCGCATCTCCGGCGTGCCGGTGACGGTAAAAGGGCGTCTGGTCGGGATTATCACCAACCGCGATCTGCGCTTTGAGGACGATTATACCAGGTTAATCGGTGATGTCATGACCAAGGAGGGTCTCGTTACCGCTCCCGAGGGGACCACCCTGCAGCAGGCGCAGGAGATTCTGCGCCAACACAAGGTGGAGAAACTGCCCATAGTCGACGCTGTTTTCAATTTAAAGGGCCTGATCACGATCAAGGATATTGAGAAGACCATTCAGTTTCCCCGCTCCGCCAAGGACAGCGGGGGGCGCCTGTTGGCGGCGGCGGCGGTCGGTGTCGGCCGTGAGGAGATCCACCGGACGGAGGCGCTTGTCGAGGCGGGAGCCGATCTCATCGTTGTCGATTCCGCTCACGGGCACTCGCAGCTTGTTCTGGAGATGGTGCGCGGTTTAAAGAGCCGTTTTCCAGAGCTGCAGCTGGTCGCCGGAAACGTGGCTACGGCGGAGGGGGCCCGCGATCTGATCAAAGCGGGTGTCGATGCCGTCAAGGTCGGAGTGGGGCCGGGATCCATCTGCACCACCCGGGTCATCGCCGGAATCGGCGTTCCCCAGGTGACGGCGATCTACGAGGCGGCCAGAGTCTGCCGTGAGTACAAGGTGCCCGTCATCGCCGACGGCGGGATCAAGTTCTCCGGCGATATTACCAAAGCGATCGCCGCCGGGGCGGATGTGGTCATGATCGGCAGCCTGCTGGCGGGGACCGAAGAGAGCCCGGGAGATTTTGAGATCTATCAGGGGCGCAGCTATAAGGTCTATCGCGGCATGGGCTCGCTGGGGGCGATGAAGGAGGGCTCCCGCGACCGCTATTTTCAGGAGCATGAGCAGAAACTGGTCCCCGAAGGGATCGAGGGGCGGGTTCCCTTTCGCGGCACGGTCAGCGATATGGTTTACCAGCTCATCGGCGGACTGCGGGCGGGGATGGGTTACTGCGGCGCGGCGAATGTCGGTGAACTGCAGCGAAAGACAAGGTTCATCCGCATTACCGGCGCCGGCCTGGTGGAGAATCATCCCCATGGCGTACAGATTACCAAGGAGGCGCCCAACTACAGCTTCTAAACGTTTTCCCGCCGGCAGGGAGTCGCTTCAGTTTTTTAGAGAGCAAACAAGGCGGCGACGGCTCGGGCCAATTGCCCCGATGCCGGCGCTTTCCGGCGGGTTGGAGAACCGCGGCCAGATGGGCCGCGGTTTTTTGTGCTATAATTATTCTGGAACAGCCTGATTGAAGCAATGACGAATTTTTGATTAGGGGAAGGGAGCAGGCTTGAGCGGTTTTTTGATCACTCTTGAAGGGATTGACGGTTGCGGTAAAACGACCCAGGGTCGCCTGCTGCAGGCGCGGCTGGAGGGGGAGGCGATTCCCCATCTGTTTGTTCGCGAACCCGGCGGCACCCCTATCGGGGAGCAGATCCGTCTGCTCCTGCTGCAGAAAGAGCATTCCCTGATCACCGATACCGAGCTTTTGCTTTACCTGGCGGCGCGGGCCGAGCTGGTCAATACGGTAATCCGGCCCGCCCTGGAAGACGGGCGGGTGGTGCTCTGCGATCGCTATTACGATTCCACGGTTGCGTATCAGGGTTACGGCTGCGGCGGCGACGGGGACTGGATCCGCGAGCTCAACGAGAAGATCACTGCGGGGTTGCGGCCCCGGCTGACCTTCCTGTTTGATCTTTCCGTGGAGGAAGCGCTTCGCCGACGCGGACATGAGGGCGATCGCATTGAAGAGCGCTCCCTCTCATTTCACCGCCGCGTCCGCCGGGGGTATCTTGCTCTCGCCGCTGCAGAACCGGATCGCATCGTCATCATCGATGCTGCTGCTCCGGCGGAGCAGCAGCATGAGCTGCTCTGGTCCAGGTTGGAGGCGCTGTTTTCGGGGAGGCCTTCCGATGAGCTTTAGCGAGCTGTACGGCCAGGATGGCCTGCGGCGGGCTCTCACCGGGAAACTTGCCGCCGGAACGGTCAGCCATGCCGTGCTTTTCTGCGGCCCTCCGGGGAGCGGTAAGAAAAGCTGGGGGTTGGCCCTGGCCCGCATTCTGCTCTGCACGGGGGGGGAGCCGGCAGTCGCCTGCGGAAACTGCTGGTCGTGCCGTCAATTTCAAGCGGACGGTCCGCCGACTCTGTTTAGGTTGAAGCCGCAGGGCCGCCATTTGGGGATCGATCAGCTGCGCCGCTTGCGGAGCAGGTTTTATCTCGAAGGGGGCCGGCAGGTCTGCCTCATCGAGGAAGCCGAGCTGATGACTGCCGCAGCCTGCGCTTCACTGTTAAAAATACTGGAGGAGCCTCCGCCCGGACTCCACTTTATCCTGCTGGCAGGACGGCCGCAGCAGCTGCCCGCGACGATCCTGTCCCGCTGCCAGCGGTTTACCCTGCATCCTCTGAGCAGCGCTGAAATTTTGGAGCTGTTAATGAACAAAGAGGGGCTCTCCGCAGAGAAAGCACAGCTGCTGTCGCGCCTGTGCAAAGGGCTGCCGGGGTTGGCTCTGCAGCTGGCGGGGGATCAGAGCTTTGAAGAGCAGCTGGCCGGAGCGGCGGAGATCGCTTTTAAACTGGCTGCGGGGGGCTCCCCCGCGCATGAACTGCTCTCTCTCGCCGATGCAATGGCCGAAAGAGAGGATCTCCTATTCCATTTGGAACTGATCTACCTCGTCTGTCGAGACGGGCTTATCTTTTTGTTGTGCGGCGACGAGTCGCTGTTGATCAATCCGGCTCAGGCGAGGTGCTGGGCCGGGGCGGCTTCTCCGGCGGGGCTGGAGCGGGGGATGGATCTAATTCAGAAAGCGGTTCAGGAGCTGGGTGCGACCAACGTGAACCGCCGTCTGGCTCTGGAGGGGCTGCTGTTGCAATTGCAAAGGGGGTTTGTGCTATGCCGAAAGTAATCGGGGTCCGTTTTCGCCAGGCCGGGAAGATCTATCATTTTGATCCCGGCCGGAATACAATCGAGCCCGGCATGAGCGTTATCGTGGAGACGGCTCGCGGTGTGGAGATGGGTGAAGTGGTCTCCGGTGTGGAGGAGGTTCCGGAGAGCGAGCTGGTCATGCCCCTGAAAAAGGTGCTGCGCCAGGCCGCGGCGGCCGATCTGAGCCAGGCGGCGAAAAACAGAGAGAAAGAGGCGGAGGCCCTGATCAAATGTGAGGGGCAGATTAAACGCCACGGCCTGGAGATGAAGCTGGTCGGAGCGGAGTATACTTTTGATCGCAGCAAGGTGATCTTTTACTTCACCTCGGATGAGCGCGTCGATTTTCGCGAACTGGTAAAAGATCTGGCGGCCATATTTCGGGCCAGAATCGAGCTGCGCCAGATCGGGGTGCGCGATGAAGCCAAATTGAGGGGGGGCATCGGTCCCTGCGGCCGCAATTTCTGTTGCACCAGTTTTCTCTGCGAATTTGTTCCCGTTTCCATCCGCATGGCCAAGGATCAGAATCTATCCCTCAATCCGACCAAGATTTCCGGGGTATGCGGACGCCTGATGTGCTGTCTCCGCTTTGAAGCGGGGGCTTACGAACAGCCCCGCAAGGAACACTCCACCCGGGGGACAGCGAAATGTGAAGAACGGCGCGGGGGCTCCGGGGGCAACTGATCGGTGGAACAGGTGTTAGGGAATTGTTGAACCGCCCTGCTGTCAGGACAGCCGCCTGCTTGCAGGAGCTCTTGAAAAAAAGCCGGATCTGATCCGGCTTTTTTTATAGTTTAAGAATTGAATTTACAGCGGCTTACTCCTCGGCTAATTTTTTGATACATTCAAAGCAGATGATCCTGTTGCAATAATGCTTGACATTGTCTGCATTGCCGCAGAATAGGCAGGCGGGTTCATATTTTTTTAAGATAATTTTTTCGCCGTCTACATAGATCTCCAGAGCATCTTTGACATCGATTCCCAACGTCCGCCTCAACTCAATCGGAATGACTACTCTTCCCAGCTCGTCTACCTTACGAACAATCCCTGTTGACTTCAGTGTCATCTCCTCCTTACTTCAACAATTTGCGACATATTATGCTGGATTTAGTATACCAGTAATTAACATGGAAAGTCAACAATAAATTTCATTTTTTAGGCAGGGATGCAAAATACTATTTGTTTGCCGACCCTTTTCTTGACATGAAAGACTCGTTTGGTATACTAGCGTCGATCTTGTTCAGGAGGTTACATAATGGCGGGTAAGGAAAAATATTATATTACCACCCCGATCTACTATCCCAGCAACAAGCTGCATATCGGCAATGCTTATACCACCGTCCTCGCCGATGCGATGGCCCGCTTCAAAAGGCTGACCGGTTTTGAGGTCTGTTTTCTTACGGGCACCGATGAACACGGGCAAAAAATTGAAAGGGAGGCTGCGGCGGCGCAGAAAAAGCCGCAGACATTTGTCGAAGAGATTGTCGCCTGGATCAAGGAGCTCTGGCGGGAGCTCGATATCTCCTATGACGACTTTATCCGCACCACTGAAAAGCGTCATTATGAGAAAGTGCAGCAGATCTTTACCCGCTTCTATGAGCAGGGCGATATCTATAAGGGCAAATATGAGGGCTGGTACTGCACTCCCTGCGAAGCCTACTGGCAGGAGCGCCAGCTGCTGGATGGGAAAAACTGTCCCGATTGCGGCCGTCCGGTGGAGCTTATCGCTGAAGAGGCTTATTTCTTCAGGATGTCCCGCTATGCCGACCGGCTGCTGGAACATATTGAAGCCGATGCCCAATTCATTTTACCCCCGTCCCGCAAAAACGAGATGATCAACAATTTTCTCAAACCGGGACTGGAGGATCTCTGTGTTTCGCGGACCTCTTTTAACTGGGGGATCCCCGTTCCCTTTGATCCCGACCATGTTATCTATGTCTGGCTCGATGCGCTGAGCAACTACATCACCGCGCTCGGCTTCGGCGGAGCCGGTGACAAGATGGCTCGTTTCTGGCCGGCGGACCTGCAGCTCATCGGGAAGGATATCCTGCGGTTTCATACGATCTATTGGCCCATCTTTCTGATGGCTCTCGATCTGCCGCTGCCCAAGACGATCTTTGGACACGGCTGGCTGCTGCTGGAGGAGGGGAAGATGTCCAAATCGAAGGGCAATGTGGTCGACCCGATGCTCCTCTCGGAGCGGTACGGCGCCGATGCGGTGCGCTATTTTCTGCTGCGGGAGATTCCCATGGGCCAGGACGGGGTGTACAGTCTGGAGGCGCTGATTAAAAGGATCAACACCGATCTGGCCAACGATTTGGGCAATCTGGTCAGCAGGACGATGACCATGGTGGAGCGCTATTTTGACGGGATTCTGCCGGCGGCGGTAGGGGAACCGTCGGCGAGCGACCGGGAGCTGCAAGAGTTGGCCCTCCAGACGCCGTCGGCGATGGAGCGGTGTATGGATGAGTTGAAGATCAACGAGGCGTTGGCTGAGCTCTGGAAGCTGGTCCGGCGGAGCAATAAATATATCGATGAGAACAGCCCCTGGGAGCTGGCCCGGGATTCGGAGAAGCGGGAGCGGTTGGGGACGGTGATGTACCATCTGGTGGAGAGCATCAGATTTATCGGCGTGCTCGCCGGGCCGTTCATGCCGCGCCTGCCGGAGCGGATCTGGAGCCAGATCGGTCTGGCCGGGGAGGCTGCCGCCAAGCTCAGGGATTGGAGAAGTGTGCATCGCTGGGGACAGATGAAGCCGGGGACCGCGGTTCGGCGCGAAGAGGATCTCTTTCCCCGTCTCAATCTGGGGCGGGAGCTGCACCGCGAGATCCGTTTGCCGGAGACCGCCGCAAGCGGGCCGGAGGAGCAGCGGAAGAGAGCGGCCCCCGTCTCCGAAAAAATAGAAGAAGGCGGCCTCATCACCATCGATCAGTTCGGCCGACTCGATCTGCGGGTGGTTACCGTGACCGCCGCCCTTCCGGTGGCCGGGGCGGATCAGCTGCTTCAGCTGACCGTCGATCTGGGGGCGGCAGGAGAGCGCCAGGTGGTGGCCGGCATCGCCCGTCACTACCGCCCCGAAGAGCTGACCGGGAAGCAGGTCCTCTATGTGGCCAATCTGAAACCCGTTAAACTGCGGGGCGTTCTCTCCGAGGGCATGCTCCTGGCGGCGGAGGATGAGCAGGGCAGATTGGCCCTGACGACGCTGGATCAACCGCTCGCTCCGGGCAGCAGGGTGCGCTGAAGTGGCCCGTCTGGTCGATACCCATGCTCACCTGAGCTCCCGGCAGTACCGGAAAGATCTGGAGGAGGTGCTGGCGCGGGCCCGCTCCGCCGGTGTGGGGACGATCATCAATGTGGGGATCGACGAGAACGATTCGGCTGCAGTGGTTGCGCAAAGCGAAAAATACCCGCAAGTATGGGCCGCGGTAGGGGTTCATCCCCATGTTGCCGCCGCTGTTTCACCGCGTTTTCAAGAAACCCTGGCCTCTCTGGCGGAAAATCGGCGGGTGCTGGCCATCGGGGAGACGGGGCTCGATTTTTATCGGGATCTTTCACCGCGGCCCCTGCAGGAAAAAGTTTTTCGCCAACAGCTTGAGCTCGCCGCCGGGTTGAACAAACCGGTCATTATTCACTGCCGGGAGGCTTATGAGCGGACTTTGCAGATCCTCGGGGAGAGCGAGCTGCCCCGCTGCGGGGTGGCTCACTGTTTTTCCGGCGGCAGTGCAGAGTTGAAGGCATTTCTGGAGCTGGGCTTCTATATCTCCATCGCCGGGCCGGTCACTTATCCCCGTTCCCACGGGCTGAGGTCTCTCCTGAAAGAGATCCCCGCCGACCGGCTGCTCCTGGAAACCGATGCCCCCTACCTGGCGCCGCTGCCTCACCGCGGTAAGCGCAATGAGCCCGCTTTTATCAGGCTGACTTATCAGCGGGTGGCCGCCGCTCTGGAGCTGGAGCTGGAGCAGCTGGCCCGGCAGGTGCAGGCCAATGCGGTTCGCCTTTTCTGGGGATGACACCGGGGAGGCATCGGGGTATCGGTGCAGGCATATCCTAGCGTAATCGGTTGATGACAGATTGGAGACTGAGGGAAAGGGGGTCAGGAGATGATCGGTTCGGGATCTTTCACCGTCAAGGCCGGGCAGCTCTACGTCTGCTTCCTGGCTCTGGCAGCGGCTTTCGGCGGACTCTCTGCTCTGGAGAACCTTTGTGCTGCAGAAAAAGCGGCCGTGGAAAGCTGTGACAGCTCCCTCGAACGCAATCAGATCGCCCTCGGCCGGACCGGGCATCAGCAGAAACTGCTCGTTTGCCCGCCTCCTCCGCGCAAAATTGAGCGCAGCGAAACGCCGCCTTCCCGGGAAGGGCGTGCCGCCGGCGAGATCCTCCAGGGGTTGGCCTCGTGGTACGGAGGCAGCGACGGTATAAACGGCGGGCGCACCGCCAGCGGCGAGCGCTTCGATCCCTCGGCTTACACCGCGGCGCACCGCAGTCTTCCCTTCGGCACCAGGGTCCGGGTAACCTACTTGAGAACGGGCCAAAGTACCGTCGTCCGGATCAATGATCGCGGACCTTTTTCCAGCAAGCGGATTATCGATATCTCCCGCGCCGCTGCTGCGGAGATCGGCCTGCAGAGTGCCGGAGTGGGAGCGGTGTCTCTGGAGATTCTGCCCTGATGATGCCGGCTGTATCGAAACAACAAAGGGGGGCTCCAGGGAGCCCCCCTTTCTGCGTGCGTAATTTATTTTAGAAGGTAAACAGCTCGATGCCTCCGGAGACGTACAGCTCGATTCCGGTAATATATTTAGCCTCTTCTGAAGCCAAAAAGACAACAGCATGGGCAATATCCGCGGGCTCCCCCGGACGGCGGAAGGCAGTGCGGGCGATCATCCGCTCGTTCATTTTGGGGTTGCCCTTTTTCCAGGCTTCGGTAGCGATGATCCCCGGAACGATGGCATTGCTGGTGATCTGGAAACGGGCTCCTTCCAGGGCGAGACTTTTGGTCAGTCCGATTATTCCCGCCTTGGTGGTGGAGTAGCTGGCCTGGCCGAACCCGCCCATGGTTCCGGCAACTGAGGCCATGTTGATAATTCTTCCCCACCCCTGTTCCTTCATCTGCGGCCAGACCGCCCGGGCACAGTTGTAGGCGCCGGTCAGATTGATCCGCAGGTCTCGTTCCCAGAAAGTTTCGCTCTGGTTTTCGATGGTGGCGACATGATCCAGCATCGCGGCATTGTTCACCAGAATATCGATACGGCCGAATTCTTCTATTATCTTGGCGACCACCCGGGAGATTTCCTCCCGATCGGTTACATCCATCCGGTAAGCGGCGGCCCGGCGTCCGCGCCGGGCGATCTCTTCGTCGGCATCGCTTTCCAGAAGAATGTCGGTGATGACAACATCGGCTCCGGCTTCGGCAAGGGCGAGTGCATCGGCCCGTCCGAGACCGCGCGAACCTCCGGTGATCAGGGCTACCTTTCCCGTCAGACTAAACATCGACTGTCTCCTTCCAGGAAGCCGCTTAGCCGATGAGGCTCTGCAGCTTCATCGCCAGGGACATATCGCCCTTGACCTTCAGCTTGCCGGCCATAAAAGCGGAAGTGGCGTTAAGTTTGCCATCCAGAAGGCCGGCAAAATCATCGGCAGACATGGTAATGGTAATGTTTGCATCATCGGAAGCGCCTTCAGCAACAGCGGCTTCGCCGTCAGCTACGTTTACATGGAAAACCCCTCCGCCGTCGCCGGAAAGGTCAAACTGATATACTGCATTCATTCCCTCGATCTTGTCTTTGTCCACACTTTCCATTTTCGCGTTTAGGTTGTTCAGATGTTCTTTGAAATCAGCCATCAGGTAATACGCCTCCTTGGGATATTTTTTTCTGTTTAAGCCAGGTCCTGCTCAAGCCTGTCCTTAGATCCGGCCCCCTTTCCGGAAATAGATTGCTTGTCCGACTCCAAATGTAATCTTGATATGTATAGTATAAAGCATTTCGGTCCCTTTGTCATTATATTTTATAAATTTTAACCTCCAGCGATCATAGGCGAACACTTTTCAGGCTAGACTAAAGGTTGCCCCTAGTCGGAAGTGGTTGACGGGTGCGCAGGACAAGTTTAAAATCTGGGAAAGGGTGGGGACAGGATGAAGAGCAGGATTGTTTCGCGAAGCGTTCTTTATCTGAATCTTGTTCAGGCGGCGAAAAGTTTTCAGACGTTGGGCCGCCGCCTGATCGGGTTCGCCAAAAGATTTCCCCTGGCGATCTTCTACGGTGCCCTGGTTGTGCTGGTGCTTCTGCTCTACCAGGGTGCGCGACAGACCGTTTCTATTTATCTCGATGGTGCGGAGCTCTGGCGGGTGGATACATTTAGCCGGACCGTGGAAGAGCTCCTCGAGGAGAAGGGGATTCAGCTGCACCCCCGCGATCGGGTTATTCCGGAGCGGGACACTGTTCTGGGAGAGTACACCCGTATCGATCTGCACAAGGCTTATGAGGTTGCCGTCATCGATGGGAACAGGCTTTCTCTGATTGTCACCCCCACCGCTCGTGTGACGGATCTGCTCGCTGAAGAGGGCTTTGCGCTGGGTCCCCATGACCGCGTTGAGCCGGCCGATCTTGTGGAAACTTATGATGGGGCAGTGATCAGGGTGGTGCGGGTGGACAAGCGCTATACGAGCAGTTGCAGCGAGCTGCCCTACGATGAGGTTGTCCGCAGGAATCCAGCGCTGGATCGCGGGTTTTCCCGGGTGGTGACCGCAGGCAGGCCCGGGCTGGAGGAGCAGCTCATCGAGATCACCACTGAAAATGGCGCCGAGGTGAAAAGAGAAGTGGTCAGCACTACTCTTTTGGAGAAACCGCAGTCAAAGATCGTCGAGCTTGGTGACAACACCTCGCTGGAAAGGGAAGGGCGGGTCCTGGAATTTGAGCAGGCTTTTATCGTGACAATGACGGCATATTGTCCGGGGACGCCCGGTTCCGGTTGCCCTCTCGACAAAAACGGCCATTCCCTCTGCACGGGACGGTACAACAACGGTTACACCTGCACGGGCAAGAAGGCGGTTCAGGGTGAGGGAACCCTGAGCTCGCCCCGCATGGTGGCGGTGGATCCGAAAGTGATCCCCCTGGGGAGCCTGCTCTATATCGAGCCGGTGCCGGGTATCGGCAAGATCGGTTTTGCCCGGGCGGAGGATACCGGCGGCGCCATCAAAGGCCACAAGCTGGATCTGTGTTATGATTACCATCGTGATGTGGTGAAATTTGGGGTCAGGCGCGGGATAAAAGTGTACCTGTTAAAGGACCGCTAGCCCGGGCTTTACCCTGGAAAGAGTGATCCGATTTGGACGATCTGCCCGACTTGACCTCGCCTCGCATTTTAAAGGAATTTCTCAAGAGCAAGGGGCATCGCCCTCGCCGAAGCCGGGGGCAGAATTTTTTGATCGACGGCAATATCGCCCACAAGATAGTCGATGCGGCCCGGCTCCGGCGGGAGGATCCCGCGGTGGAGGTCGGCCCCGGGGCGGGCGCTCTGACGGCGATTTTGGCCCGCCGGGAGGTGCGGCTCGTCGCGGTGGAGCTGGACCGGAATTTGGCTGATGCGCTCGGTGGGCTGCTGTCGTCCTTCCGGCATGTCACCGTCCTGCAGCAGGATGCCCTGGGGATGGACTGGAGGGGGCTGCAGCGCCGCCACTTTGGCGCCGCCGGTTCCGCCGTGCTCATCTCCAACCTGCCGTACAATATTTCAACGCCTTTTTTGCACAGCCTCTATAAACAGAACTTTCCTTTCCAGAGGGCGATCCTGATGCTGCAAAAAGAGGTGGCTCTGCGCTTGACCGCGGAACCCGGCGGCGATTACGGAGCCCTTTCCGTATTCAGCCGTTTCTATACGGAACCGCAGATCCTTTTTTTTGTGTCCCGCTCCGCCTTCTGGCCCCGGCCGGAGGTGGATTCCGCCGTCGTGGCGCTGCAGCCGCGGACTTTGCCGCTCAGCTGCGGTGAGGAGGCGGTTTTCCGGAGAGCTGTGGAAGCAGCCTTTCAGCAGCGCCGCAAAATGGTGAGCAACAGCCTGCGCTCTCTGGCCGGCGGTTCCCGGGATCAGCTCATCTCGTTTCTGCGCGGGGCGGAGATCGATCCCCGGGCCAGGGCGGAGACGCTTACGGTGGAGCAATTTGCAAAGCTGGCCCGGATTGCTTATAATTATACTAATAAATGCACCTGAAAGGTCGTCTAAATCGATGAACTTTTACAGCCCGACCAGAGGAAAACTCTCTTTCAAGGCTGTGTTTGATGATCTGATCCACTACTCCAACGAAAACCCCGAGGACAAATACAAACTGATCATCGGAACCGATTCCCACCTTTACATGCACCGGAATATAGTTTTTGTTACGGCGATCATTATTCACCGCATCGGCAAGGGCGGCCGGTTCTATTACCGCAAGCAGAGGACCAGCTCCATGGAGAGTCTGCGCCAGCGGATCTACTACGAGACCTCCCTCAGCCTGGAGGTGGCGGCCAAACTGACTGAAAAACTGGCCCAAAATGGTGAGCAGAAATTGAATGTGGAGATTCATCTGGATGTCGGGGAAAAGGGGGAGACCCGGGAGATTATCAAAGAGGTGGTGGGCATGGTTATCGGCAGTGGTTACGATGCCCGGATCAAACCTGACTCGTACGGTGCGACGACCATCGCCGACCGTTTTACCCATTGAGAGCGCTATCATTTCGCGAGGGGCTTCTGGCGTGTTTATCTGCACATTTGCGCGTTAAACTGCAGCAAATCTGCTTATTTCTTGACAAAACAAGCAGATTTATGCTAAACTAATATAACAAGTAAATGTAAGGTGGTTTTGTCTTTGTCCAAAGATGTTCTTCTGGAGATCCGTAAACGGCTGGAACCACATGTTGGAGAAAAAATTAGATTAAAAGCCAACCGCGGGCGGCGAAGAACTTTCGAAAAAGAGGGCATACTGGAGAGAACGTATCCGTCGATTTTTGTTGTTCGTATCGACGAACAAAATTATTTCCAAAGGGTTTCCTTCACTTATGCCGATGTGCTGACCGAGACAGTTGAGTTAACCTTTCGCGAAGAGAAAAAACGCTCTGTCGGACTCTAGCCGCTGCCAAAGATGTCTGTTAAAGAACCGGAACCGGTTTTGACTGGTTCCGGTTCTCTGTTAAATTAAGCAGATTGCTAACAACGCCTCCATTAAACAGATCGTTTAAAAACCGCTTTTAATCACAGAATAAGAGCGCCGTCAGATTTCATCATTTTTAAAAGGAGTTGATGTCAGTGGCACGGCGTCGCCCGGTGATGTCTGAAGAACTCAAGCTTGAGCTTGCAGAAGAGCTGGGAGTACTCGATCTGGTTCGCCGTGAAGGCTGGGGCAGTGTTAGCTCCCGCCAGTGCGGCAACCTGGTGGCCAGGGCTATCGAACGGGCCGAGCGTTCGCTCCGCAAGAAATCATAAAGACGGCAGGGTATGTCCGGTTAAACCGGACATACCTTTTTAAATTCAAGATTATTTAAAGGAAGAGACCGGGGGCTGTTGAATACTTTCTATATTTGAAAATCATCAACGGGAGGTACGAGATGAAAGCCCTGCTGGTTATCGACATGTTAAATGATTTTATCAAGCCCGAGGGCGCTCTCTATATCGGGCCGGCGGCGCAGCAGGTAGTGCCGGCGGTCCGCTCCAGGGTGGAGCTGTTCCGCAAGAGCGGGGATCCGGTGCTCTTTATTTGCGACCGCCACCGCAGCGGCGATCTGGAATTCGAAATGTTTCCCCCGCATTGTCTGGAAGGGGACCCCGGTGGCGAAGTTATTGAAGAGCTTGCCCCCCTGCCCGAAGAGAGGCTCATCTACAAGCGACGCTACAGCGCTTTTTTTGGAACGGAGCTCGATCTGACCCTGCGAGAGCTGGGGATAGCGGAGCTTGAGCTGAGCGGCGTAGTCACCAATATCTGTGTGCTCTACACCGCTGCCGATGCGCGGATGCTGAATTACCGGGTTGCCGTTAGCCCCGCAGCTGTTGCTGCTATCGATGAGCAGAGCCACCTGTTCGCTCTGCAGGAGATGGAGAAAACATTGGGCGTGACTATGCTCTAGGGAAAAAAAGGGAGGATTGCTGCAGATGGATCTGATCACGCTGGCTGAGATAGAGAAAGCTCTTTCCGAACCAACCCGGAGGTTCCATTCGGCCACCCATGAGGAGATCGAGGCAGGCTGGACCAGCGATATCTACTTTATCCGGGCCCGGGAGCTGCTCGCTTCGATGGACCTGGCTCAAACAGAGGTCACCGCGGAGATCTTCGCCTCCCGCAGCGGTCTTTTTGCCGGGCTGGAGGAGGCGCTGCACCTGCTGCGCCGCTCCGGTGTGGATATCTGGAGCATCCCCGAAGGGGAGCGGATGCAGGAGCAAGAAGTGGTGATGCGGCTGCGCGGGCCTTACGGAAAATTCGGAATCTATGAGACCCCGCTGCTGGGTATTCTGGCCAGCGCCAGCGGGTGGGCCACGGCGGCGGGGGCATGCCGGGAGGCCGCCGGTGATAGGACCCTGCTCTGCTTCGGAGCCCGTCATCTTCATCCCGCTGTCGCTCCGGTGATGGAGAGGGCGGCGGTCATCGCCGGGGCCGACGGGTTTAGCTGCGTCCTGGGCGCCCGGTTGCTGCAAGAAAGACCTTCCGGGACGGTGCCTCATGCCGCCTTCCTCATCGTCGGCGATTCGGTGAAACTGGCCCGGGCTTACGATGCTTTCGTTCCCTCCGGCGAACCGCGGATTATTCTGGTGGATACCTTTAAGGACGAGGCCGAGGAGGCGCTCCGGGTGGCCCGGGCTCTGGAGGACAGCCTTTCGGCAATCCGGCTCGATACCCCCAAAGAGAGGGGCGGAGTCACTCCGGCGCTGGTCCGCGAAGTGCGCGCCCGTCTCGATCAGGCGGGGTATCCCGCGGTGAAGATCGTCGTCTCCGGGGGGCTCAACCCGGAGCGGATTTCCCGTCTTGCTGCAGTGGAGGCGGATGCTTTCGGAGTGGGCAGTTATATCTCCCGCGCTCCGGGGATCGATATGACTTTGGATTTAAAAGAGATCGGCGGAAAAGCGGTGGCCAAAAGAGGGCGCATTCCCGGGTTAACCGAAAACCCCCGCCTCGTCAAGATGGCTTAGGGGTGGAGATGCACTCAGCGATGCTGATCAGGGCACCGGCGAAGATCAACCTCGGGCTCACCGTCCTCGGACGGCGGACGGACGGTTATCATGATATCGCCACAGTGATGCAGCAGCTTTCGCTGGCCGATACCATTGTTCTGGAGCCCTGCCGCGGGAGGGGTTATACTTTTTTTTGTTCCAGTCCGGCGCTGTCCGGAAGGGCAAATCTCGTTTGCCGGGCGGCGGACCTGCTCTGTAAGAGAGCGGGGGCTGCTCTGCCGGGGGTGAAGATCAGTCTGTACAAAAGCATCCCCGCAGCCGCGGGGCTGGGCGGAGGCAGCAGCGATGCCGCCGCCGCTTTAAAAGGGCTCAACGCTTACTGGGCCCTCGGCCTGAGCAGGACGGAGCTGGCGGAGCTGGGCGCGCAGATCGGTTCCGATGTCCCGTACTGTCTCCGCGGAGGCACCGCTCTGGCCCGAGGGCGCGGTGAACAGATTGCGCCGCTGCCCCCGCTGCCCTGTTACTGGGTTGTGCTCGCTCTCCCGCGGGGTCTTTCCCTGGCCACAGGACAGGTTTACAGCGCTCTTGAGCCGACGCAATTCGGGCAACCGCCGCTGGAACCGCTGCTGAGGGCGCTCCGGGAGAGGAGCGCTGGGCTGCTGCGGGAGTGGTTTTCCCGGGGGGCGCTCAACACCCTCGAGGAGGCGGTCTTGCCTGCTCATCCGTCTTTGAAAAAGCTAAAAAGTCAATTTCTCAGTCTGGGGCTTCCAGCGGCCCTCTCCGGGAGCGGTCCGACATATTTTGCCCTGGTGGAAGATATCTCTGCCGCCCGGGAGGCGGCGCGCGCGCTGGAGGAGGCGGGTAACCGGGCCTTTTTATGCTGGACCGCCTCACAAGAGCAACAGAGCTGATCACCGAAGGAGTGAGCTTATGGTTGATGCCGTTGTGCTGGCAGGGGGAGGCGCTGAACCGCTGACAAGAGCGGAGGGCGTCTCCAACAAGGCTTTTATCGATCTTTTGGGCCGGCCCATGCTGGCCTATATTCTTGAAGCCCTGGCCGGAGCCGGCCCCGTCGACAAGGTGATCGTTGTCGGCCCGCTTCGGGAGCTGTCCGGGCTGCTCGAGCAGGGTTACCGCTTTACCCCCGTTGCCGAAGCGGGGAGCATGCTGGAAAATGCCGCTGCTGGTTTGAACAGGAGCGATCAGGAGCGTCCGTGCCTGCTCCTGACGGGAGACATTCCCCTGGTCAATGAGGGGACGATCACCCGCTTTATCGAGCTCTGCCGCCCCTTTGACGATGATTTTTACTATCCCATCCTTACCCGGGAGAGCTGCCGGGAGCGCTTTCCGCAGATGCAGCGGACCTATGTCCGGCTGCGCGACGGCTGTTTTACCGGAGGCAACATGGCTTTGCTCCGCCCGGCTTGGTTTGCCCGCTGTCGGCACCGGCTCGATCAATTCGTGCTCTACCGGAAAAAACCGTTAAAGCTGCTCCGTATTCTCCCGGTCGGTCTAATTTTAAAATTTTTGTTCAACCGGCTGACGGTGGGCGAGCTGGAGCGCTATCTCTCGGCGATGTTTCAGGCCAGGGCTCGTGCCGTTCCCTGCGATTTGGTCGAGATCGGGACCGATGTCGACAAAACAAGCGATTTGGAGGTGGTCCGGCAAGCTCTTCAGGACAAAGATAGACAATAATTTAAGAAAAATATTAAATTATTCTTAAACAGGCAGGATTTTCTCGACTGATCATTGAATTATTTTCATCATTAAGAAGATTGACGGGTATTTGTCAATTTTAATACCGGGAAGGTGGGACTTTTGAAAGTAACAGATGTCCGGATCAGAAGGTTCAACGATGAAGGTAAGATGAGGGCTATTGTCTCGGTTACGTTAAATGATCAGTTTGTGGTCCATGATGTCCGGGTTATCGAGGGGAACAATGGGTTTTTTGTGGCTATGCCCAGCAAGCGGACCCCCAACGGCGAGTTCAAGGATATCGCTCATCCGATCAATACCGGCGCCAGGCAGGAGATCCAGGAAGCCATATTGGATGTTTATTTTTCCGAACTTGCCGAAGCGGAGCAGGAGACCATAACTGCCGAGGGTTAGACGCCCTGTCTCTCCACTGCTGCCTGTAGTATAATGTACAGGTGAAATTTACACCTGAGGAGGAGCTCCTATGGGAGAATTACAGGCAGTGATCCTGGCAGCAGGGGAGGGAAAAAGAATGCGCTCCGCTTTGCCGAAGGTGCTGCACCCCCTGTGCGGTCGGCCGCTGCTGAGCTATATTTTGGACAGCGCCGCCGCTGTTGCCAAAGATCTTGTTATTGTTATCGGCCGCGGGGCGGATCAGGTCAGAGAAACCATCGGTGAGCGCTGGAGCTACGCTGTTCAGGAAAAACAGCTGGGAACGGGACATGCCCTCATGCAGGCGCTGCCGTATCTGCCGGAGGAAGGATGTCTGCTGGTTCTTTGCGGCGACACCCCTTTGCTCGAAAAAGGTGATCTGGAGCGGCTTCTCCGGGCGCACGGTGACAGCGCCGCCACCGTGATGACAGCGGTGCCCCCGGATCCGACGGGCTACGGGAGGGTGATTCGCGGTCAGGACGGTTCGGTATTGCGAATCGTTGAGGAAGGCGATGCCTCCCCGGCGGAAAGAGATATTGGTGAAATCAACAGCGGAACCTACTGTTTTGATCTGAAACTTCTTCGAAAATTTCTTCCTCTCCTCTCCCCCAAAAATATCCAGCAGGAATATTACCTTACCGATGTTCTTCCCCTGATGAGAGAGCAGGGCTATCTAATCGGCGCCTGCCTCAACGAGTGCTGGCCCGCCGCCCAGGGGATCAACGACCGCTGTCAGCTTGCCGAAGCGGCGGCGATTATGCGCGGGCGGATCAACCGCGCTTTGATGGAGCAGGGCGTGGCGATGCTCGATCCCTCGTCCACCTATATCGATTATGGTGTCAGGATCGAAGCGGAGACGGTCCTTCTGCCGCAGACTCTGATCGAAGGGGAGACTACTATCGGCTCCGGCTGCCGCATCGGCCCGGGGGCTCATCTTTTGAGCGCGCAGATCGGGGACGGGGTGGTCATAAGGCAGTCTGTTGTCGCCGAGAGCGTCATCGAGAGCGGGGCGACAGTCGGCCCCTTCGCCAATATTCGCCCCGGCTGCCGCATCGGTCCGCAGGTCAGGATCGGTGACTTTGTTGAGGTGAAAAACTCCACAATCGGGGCGAAGAGCAAGTTGCCCCACCACAGCTATGCCGGGGATGTCGATATCGAGGGGGAAGTCAACATCGGAGCCGGAGTTATTGTAGCCAATTTTGACGGGCGCAGGAAACACCGCTCCCTGATCCGGGAAGGGGCTTTCATCGGCTGCAACAGCAACCTGATCTCTCCTGTGGAGATTGGCGCAGGCGCTTTCGTTGCCGCCGGCTCCACCGTAACTGACGATGTGCCCGCCGGAGCGCTGGCCATCACCCGGTCGGAGCAAAAAAACTGCGCCGGCCTGGGGAAACGGATGCTGGGAAAGGAAGAGCGGCAGGAGAAGAAGGAGAGCGCAGAGAAGGAGTGAATTAAACAGGGTAGAGATCCCAATTCTATCAGTGGGAGGGGTAAGCAGATGGGCAAAAATAAAATTAAAATCTTTAGCGGCAGCGCCAATCGCAGTCTGGCCCAAGAGATCGCCGATCATATCGGGATACCCCTGGGTGAAGCGGAAGTGGGCCGCTTTAGCGACGGGGAGATCCGCATCGGGATTCAAGAGAGCGTTCGCGGGAAGAATGTTTTTCTGATCCAGCCCCTGTGCTATCCGGCTAACGAGCATATCATGGAGCTGCTTATTTTGATCGATGCCATGAAAAGAGCTTCTGCTCACTCTGTAAATGCCGTGGTGCCTTATTATGGCTATGCCCGCCAGGACCGCAAGACCAGAGCGCGGGATCCGATCACCGCCAAGCTGTTGGCCGATCTGATCACGGCAGCCGGGGCCAGCCGGGTGGTGGCGATGGATCTGCACGCCGGGCAGATCCAGGGTTTTTTTGACATTCCCTTCGATCATCTTACCGCGGTCCCCATCCTCGCGAACTATCTGAAACAGAAAGAGATCCGCGGCGAGGGCGTCGTCGTCTCTCCCGATCTCGGCGGGGTGACCAGGGCTCGCGAACTGGCCAACCGCCTGGGGCTGCCCATCGCCGTCATTGACAAGAAGAGACCCGCCCCCAATCAGGTTGAGGTGGTCAATATCATCGGCGAGGTCAAAAACAGGGTGACCATCCTCATCGATGATATTATCGATACTGCCGGAACTATCGTGCTGGGCGGCGAAGCCTTGAAAAGGGAAGGCGCTCTGGAAGTGTACGTCTGCTGCAGCCATCCGGTTTTCTCAGGGCCGGCGCTGGAAAGGCTGCGCGGCGCTTCTATCGAAGAGGTGGTCTATACCAATTCCATCCCTGTAGATGAGAGCCTGCCGGCGAACAAATTTCACGGACTCTCGGTGGCGCCGCTCATCGGGGAGGCCATCGTCCGCATCAGCGAAGAGCGTTCGGTGAGCGCTCTGTTTGACTAATTGACACCATCTTCCACCATGGGTATACTTGACGTCGAGGAGGTTTTCGTAATATGGAAAGAATGATATTGGAAGCAGAAATCCGCTCGCCCTTAACCAGGGGCGAGCTCAACGAACTGCGCCGGGAGGGTAGGGTTCCGGCGGTACTTTATGGACGGGGCAAAGAGACCCGTTCGCTTATGGTAGACGGCCGTCTGCTGAGAAGGGTTCTGGCCGCCGGGGGGACGAACGTGCTCATCGATCTGGAGATCGGCGGCGATGCCGATTCCGCCCGGGAAACAGTGATGCTAAAAGAGATTCAACGGCATCTCTGGCAACCGGATCATCTCCTGCACGTTGATTTTATCCGTATCTCCATGGAGGATGAGATCGAGGTGGAGGTCCCGTTGAACTTTGTCGGAGAAGCGGTCGGCACTATTGAGGGCGGGATCATTCAGATCCTGCTGCGCGAAGTGAGCGTCAGGTGCCTTCCGGTGAACATTCCGGAGCTCCTGGAGATCGACCTTTCTTCGCTGGAGATCGGGGATAGCGTCAGCGTCGGCAGCCTGACCCTGCCGGAAGGGGTCACCCTGTTGACCGAGCCGGAGGAACCTCTGGCACAGGTCCTCGCTCCGGAAGAAGAGGAAGAAGAAGAGGAAGAGGAAGAGCTGTTGGAAGGCGAGGAAGACGAGGAAGCCGCACCGGAGGGCGAGCAGGAGACGCCGCCGGAGGGCGAGGAGGCCGGGGAATAAATCCTTTTCCGGGGAAGGGTTCGCGAAAAGTATCACTATGCTGCCGTGGGCCTGGGCAACCCCGGGGAACGTTACAGCGGGACCAGGCACAATCTGGGCTACGGCGTGGTGGAGCTGTTTTCCAGATCCAGCGGAGCGGGAAGACCGTTTCAGCTGCGCCATTCTTGCTGCGCTGCCGCCGTCTGCCGGTCGCAGCGGGTTCTTCTGGTTCAACCGCGCACCTTTATGAATTTGAGCGGGCGGGCGGTTGCCGAGCTGATGCGGCGCTATCGCCTTAAGCCCGCACAGCTCATTTTGATTTACGATGATCTCGACCTTCCGCCGGGTTGGCTCAGGCTGCGCTCCGGGGGGGGCAGCGGGGGGCACCGCGGCGTTCAATCGGTTATCGACACCATCGGTACCGGCGATTTTGTGCGTCTGCGCCTCGGTATCGGCAAACCGCTCTCCGGTGACAGCGCCTCCCATGTGCTCGAGGTGCCGCCGCCGCCGGAGCGGGAGCTCCTCGACGGGGCCGTTGAACGGGCTGTTGAAGCGCTCATCGTTTTTCTCGGGCAGGGGCTGGAGGAGTCGATGAACCGGTTTAACCGCCCTCCCTGACCGGTCGGGACCCTGGCCGATCCCTTGTTCCGTCCTCTCACCGGAGGACGGTTTTCATTTTCCGGTCCGCCGGCACCGCTCCCCCGGCAGAGGGTCCGGCCCTGCGAGGATAGATCCCGGCGACGGGGGGAAGCATAATCACAGATCTTACATGAATATGATGGTGAGAGAGCGTATGAGGATCACCTACATCTGTGATCGCTGCGGGGCGCTTATCGGTGTGCTCAGCTTAACTGAAAAGGAGCTGCAGCAGATGGGCATCGATCTGTTGACGGTGGATCTGCACGAAGATATAATAAAGTCTGCTGAAACGGGAGATCTGTTTATCTATTCCCTGTGCGATCACTGTGCAGAGACCGCTCCCATTCACGAAGCGGAGTGGCCCTACAGGAGAAAACCCGACGTCCATTGACGGGGCTGAGGGCAGCGCATTTTTCACAAGATTCACACTCCCCACAAAGAGAGGACCGAAACTGTGTTTTTGCACGAACTGCTTCAAGAGTGGCCTCGGGACAGTTCCTTTAACAGATTAATCGAGGAGATTGCCGCCCCCTCCGGTTCCGGCATCGCTGTTGCCGGGATCGGGGGCAGCGCCGGGGCATTTCTCCAGGCGGGCCTTTTCGAAGTGACCGGTCGCCCGATCGTGGTCCTTGCCGCCGATGTCGCCCGGGCGGAAAAGGTTTACGAAAATCTGCTTGCTTTTTTGCCCTCCCGCCGGGTGAGTCTGCTGCCGGCCCGGGAACTCTTTAGCACCGCCGACTTCCTCACCCGCAGTACAGAGCAGCGCCGGCAGCGCCTCTCATTTTTGGAAAGTCTGCACCGCCGGGAGAGCGCTCTTGTGGTCGCTCCCTTCAGCGCGCTGATCTCGCGGATGTTGCCTCCCGCAGAGTGGCGCCGCCTGCTCATACCGCTGCTGCTTGGCGGGGCCGTCGACCGGGAGCTCCTTTTAAAAAAACTTGACGAGAACGGTTATGAGAGGGTGCCTCTGATCGAGGGGCCGGGACAGTGCAGCGCCCGCGGCGGAATTATCGATATCTTCCCCCCGGGTCGGGAGCGACCCCTGCGGGTGGAGCTTTTTGGCGAAGTCATCGATTCGCTCCGCTATTTCGACCCCGGGACACAGCGTTCCACGGAACGGCTGGAGCAGGCGGTGATCCCCCCGGCGTACGAACTGGTCATCCCCGAAACGCTGTTTGAGCAGGGGGAGCAACGGATCCGCCGCGAACTGGAAGCAGCACTTTCCCGGCTGCTCCGCCGGGGGGACGAAGCGACGGCGGCGAAGCTGAAAACCAGTACTGCAGATCACCTCAACCGCCTCGCCGTGCCCGGTGCTCTCGATCATCTCTCCGGCTATTTTTCTTATTTTTACGGTGCCGGAGCCAGCCTCTTCGACTACCTGCCGGCCGATTCGGTGGTGCTCCTTGAGGAACCGGCTGAAATTTTCAAAAAGGCTGCCGAGCTGCACCGGGAGCTGCTCTCGCACTACGGCAGCATTATCGCCCGGGGAGAGCTGCTGCCCGGGGCCGGCGCTCCTTTCTGGCAGATCGAAGAGCTGTTTCCCTCCGTTCCCAACCTGCTGGCCCAGACCCTGTTCCCCGCCTCGACGGGCCCCCTGCGGCTGTCGCGGGAGCTGGTGCTGGAGGGAAAGAGCGTCGCCGGCTACCACGGGCAGTGGGAGCTGCTGCGCTCCGATTTTGCCGCATGGAGGAGAAAGGGCTACCGCATTGCTGTTGTCGCCGCTACAGCGGAGCGGGGTGCAGGCCTGAGCCGGCTGTTCGAGGAGCAGGGCCTGGCGGTGGGCGTTCCCTCCGCAGTGCCCTGGGCCCCGGGCGAAGCGCGCCTGCTCACCGCGAGCCTGGAGGAGGGTTTCCTGATCCCTTCACTGAAGCTGGCCGTTGTCACCGAGCACAATCTCCTTCCCCGGCGCCGCAAAAAAAAGAGGCTGCCCCGGCCGGAAGGGACCGGGCTGCGTCATTACCGTGATCTGGTCGTGGGCGATTATGTGGTTCACGAACAGCACGGCATCGGTAAATATCTGGGGCTGAACACCCTTGAGATCAGCGGTCTCCAGCGGGATTACCTGCTTATAAAATATCAGGGCAGCGATAAGCTGTACCTGCCGGCAGATCAGATCGAGCTCATCCAGAAGTATATCGGGGCGGAGGGGAAGGCGCCGCGGCTGCACCGCCTCGGCGGCGGTGAATGGCAGCGGATCAAAAGTCAGGTGAAAGCCTCTGTCGAGGAGATGGCCCAGGAGCTGCTCTCCCTCTACGCCGCCCGCGAACTCACCGCCGGCTACAGTTTTGGCGGCGATCACCCCTGGCAGGCGGAATTCGAATCCCTTTTCCCCTACGAAGAGACAAGCGATCAGCTGCAGGCTATCGCCGAGGTGAAGGCAGATCTGGAGAAGGACCATCCCATGGATCGACTGATCTGCGGTGATGTCGGTTACGGCAAGACCGAGGTGGCTTTGCGGGCCGCTTTCAAGATCGTGATGGAGGGGAAGCAGGCGGCCATGCTTGTTCCGACCACGGTCCTCTCGCAGCAGCATTTCCGAACATTTTCGGAGCGCTTCGCCGAATTTCCCTTTCGCGTTGCCCAGCTGAGCCGGTTTGTCTCCCCGGCGGAGCAGAAAAAAATTCTGAAGGATCTGGCTGACGGGAAGATCGATATCGTTATCGGGACCCACCGTCTCCTGTCGAAGGATATCCGTTTTCACGATCTGGGGCTTCTGATCATCGATGAGGAGCAGCGTTTCGGGGTGCGCCATAAAGAAAAACTGAAGCAGATGCGCCTCTCCGTCGATGTCCTGGCAATGACGGCGACGCCGATACCGCGGACGATGCATCTTTCCCTCGTCGGGGTGAGAGATCTCAGTGTCATCGAAACACCGCCGGAAAACCGCTACCCCGTTCAGACTTTTGTCGCCGAGTACTCCGATCATCTGGTTCAAGAGGCGATCCAGAGAGAGCTGGATCGGGGAGGCCAGATCTACTTTGTCTTCAACCGCATCGCCGGGATTCGCGCCATGGCTGAAAGGATCCGGGAGATGTTCCCCCATGCGGCGGTGGCGGTGGGGCACGGTCGCATCCCCGAAAGCGCTCTGGAGCAGCTGATGGAAGACTTTATCAGCGGGGAATATCAGATCCTGGTGAGCACAACGATCATCGAGGCGGGTCTGGATATCCCCAATGTGAACACCTTGCTCGTCTTTGATGCCGATCAGTTCGGCCTGGCTCAGCTCTATCAGCTCCGCGGGCGGGTGGGCCGTTCCCACCGGCTCGCTTACGCCTATCTGACCTACCGCCGGGATAAGATTATCTCGGAAAACGCGAAGAAAAGGCTGCAGGCGATCAAGGAGTTTACCGAGCTCGGCTCAGGGTTCAAGGTGGCTCTGCGCGATCTGGAGATCCGCGGCGCCGGCAATATTCTCGGGTCGGAGCAGCATGGTTTTATGGTGGAGATCGGTTTTGATCTCTATTCCCGCCTTCTTGAGGAGGCGGTGGCCAGGATCAAGGAGCGTCCGCCCAAGGAGGAGCCGCCTCCGCCGCCCCGCCTCGATCTGAAGTTGAACGCCTTTCTGCCCTCTTCCTATATCATCAATCAGGGGCAGAAGATCGATTTCTACAAGCGGATCTATACCCTGACCTCGGAGAGTGAGCTCCGCGAAATTGAAGAGGAGCTGCGCGATCGCTACGGGAGTCCGCCCCCGCCGGTGCAGAATCTGCTGCAGGCGGCGGCTTTAAGGCTCACTGCCGTCCGTCTCGGCATCGCTTCGCTGGAGCAGCATGACGGTGCCGTCACCGTCAAATTTTGGCCCGGTCGCAGCCCCGATCGGTTCCGCCTCGATCCGGCGGTGTGCCGGGGGCAGTGGCGGGTTCACCGGCTCGGCGGGGAGACGCTGGGGCTGAAATTTCACAAAAGCGCCGGGGAGAAGATGCTTCCGGAGCTGCACCGCTTTTTAAAAGAGCTGTCCGAAGATCGGCCTGCAGAGGCGCCGGCACCAAAAGATTCCTGATGCATAAAAGAGCTGTTGGGGATGAATACTAATTTCGGAGCAGAGAGTTATTGCCTGGAACTTCACAAAGGAGGAAACATAGTTGAAAGCAACCGGTATTGTCAGGCGCATTGACGATCTTGGCCGGGTTGTCATCCCCAAGGAAATCCGCCGCACCCTGAAGATTAGAGAAGGCGATCCTTTGGAGATTTACGTGGACCGGGGTGGAGAGGTTATCCTGAAAAAGTACTCTCCCATCGGTGAACTGGGTGATTTTGCCCAGGAGTATGCCGATTCTCTCTACGAATCGATGGGCCACATTTCATGCATTGCCGACCGGGACACCATCATTGCGGTGGCCGGGGCGCCAAAGAAAGAATTTGTGAATCGGCCCCTGAACAGCGCCCTGGAGCAGGTTATGGAAAATCGAAAGAGTGTGTTGATCAACGACACCTCCGCCCACCAGTATTACCGGGAATCGGATGACATGTTCGGCCCTCGCTTTGCCAATGAAGTGATCGCACCGATCATCTCCGAGGGTGATCCCATCGGCGCGGTGGTTATCGGCAGCCGGGATCCTTCGATGAAGATGACCGATCTGGAGCTCAAGCTGGCTGAGACCGCTGCTTCATTTTTGGCCAAGCAGATGGAGCAGTAAACCCTGAAAAGTAGATCAGGCAGGCAGTAGTTGGTATAATACATAAGGCAGTAGTTGGTATAATACAGCCGCTAGGAGTATCTAAAGGGACCGGTACCGGAAGGGAAGGAAGGGCTTTGTCCAGCCACAGCAGATTTATCCGGGGCGCGGCTATTCTGGCTGTGGCCGGGGTGGGGGTTCGTTTCATCGGCGCCGCGATGAAGATCTGGCTTGTCAGAATTATCGGCGACGGCGGCATCGGTCTCTATCAGATGGCCTATCCGATCTACTCGACCCTGCTGGCCATCTCGACGGCGGGGATCCCGGTGGCCATCTCGAAGCTGGTCGCGGAAAAGGTCACCGTAAACGATTACCGGGAGGCAATGCGGGTCTTTCGCATCGCCTTCTTCATTCTGACCCTGACCGGTCTGGCGATAACCTTGTTTCTGTATTTTACTGCCGGGAGCCTTGTCCAAATTACAAAAGCGGATCCCCTTTCGGTTTACTCGATCATGGCCATCGCCCCGGCCATATTTTTTGTGACGATGATGTCGGCGCTGCGCGGCTTTTTTCAGGGGCAGCAATATATGTTCCCCACTGCCGCTTCGCAGGTGATCGAACAGGT
>MTBK01003666.1_pt1 | contig 31708 bp, 44 predicted proteins | sample 1535981 | NCBI WGS metagenome assembly MTBK01 (sample SAMN06109225, study PRJNA356200) | anaerobic digester metagenome | isolation source: biogas reactors fed with pig manure or primary and secondary sludge | place: Spain | collected 2016-06-30
GTTCAGACCAGGCCCCTGACTCATATTTGATATGCCCGAGGCGCGATGCCGTGGGTGACCTGACGCTGCGCGATGCAGCCGAGGAGGAGACATGCCCCGAGGTGGAGCCCGCAACCGGTCCGGTCCGAAGCCTGACCCGAACTCTGGTCGTTCGGAGCGTCGCGGCTACGCGCTGAGCGCGCTTCCCGCGTCCGGCTATGACGGCCCGGTCCCTGACTTCCCGCTGCCCTCGCCGTCGAAGCGCGAGCGTGAGGTCTGGGCGTGGGCGTGGCGGACTCCGCAGGCGTGCGCGTGGTCGCAGGCGGCGGAGTCGTGGCGTGCTGAGTATGCGGTCGCGATGTGGGTCCGCGTGAAGGTCCGCTGCGAGGACCCGGAGGCTCCGGCGTCGTTGTTGGGTCAGTTGCACCGCTTCGCCGACCAGATCGGCTTGACGACGGCGGGCTTGGCGGAGATGGGCTGGAAGATCGCCGCCGCCGATGAGCCTGCCCCGAAGTCGGCTGAGGTTGTCGAGGTGGCTCCGTCGTCGTCGCGGTCTCGGTTGAAGGTCGTTGGTGGATGAGCTCCGCCTCGACTTCGACCCGCTCCACTCAATCGGCTTCCTAGCGACCGACTGGATCGAGGCTCACTGTCGGGTCCCTGGCGGCGTGTACGAGGGTGAGCCGCTGCGGTTCCGTGGCTGGCAGGTCGAGGTCACGGTCAACCACTACCGGGTTCGTCCGGGCGCGGTTGTTGATCGTCGCAGGCTTCTGGCCCCGTTCTTCTATCGCCGGTCGGTGATCGTCGGTCCGCAGAAGGCCGGGAAGAGCCCGTGGGGCGCGGGGTTCGTCTTGTTCGAGGCGGTCGGGCCGTCCCTGTTCGCGGGGTTCGCGGTCGGTGGCGAGTCGTATCGGTGCTCGGATCACGGGTGCGGGTGCGGGTTCGTCTACGAGTATCTGCCGGGCGAGGCGATGGGGCTGCCGCGCCGGAAGTCGCTGATCGGTTTGCTCGCGTATGCGGAGACACAGACGGCGAACGTATACGAGCCGCTCCAGTCGATGATCCTGTCGGGTCCGCTGGCGGAGTTCGTGCGGGTCCGGGAGGGGTTCATCAGGACCCCGAACGCGGGGAAGATCGTGCCGCTCACGAGCAAGGCGCGCTCGAAGCTCGGGCAGCCGTTGACGGGGGCGCTCGGGGACGAGTCGGGGCTGTACACGCTGGGTAACGGCGTGTTGGGGACGTGGCAGACGATGCGGCGCGGTGTGGCTGCGATGCAGGGCCGCACGGTCGAGTTGACGAATCCGTGGGACCCGATGGAGAACTCGGCGGCGCAGCAGGCTTTCGAGTCGACCCGGAAAGACATTTACCGGTACTACCGGAAGCCGCCGGCGGACCTGTCGTACGCGAACAAGCGTGAGCGCTCGAAGTTGCACCGGATCGTCTACGCGGATTCGCCGTGGGTGGATTCGTCCGCGATTGACGCGGAGGCGGCCGAGCTCGTCGAGACGGACCCGACGCAGGCGGAACGGTTCTTCGGGAACCGGCTCGTGCAGGGCCTCGGGTCGTTTCTGACTGAGGCGATGTGGGAGGACCATGAGGTCGACATCGAGGTCCCGGACGGGACTGCGGTGGCGGGCGGCTTCGATGGGTCTCGCTCGGACGACTGGACCGCTATCCGGTTGGAGACGGCGGACGGGCACCGGTTCACGCCGACGTATGGCCCGGATTCGCGTCCGACCACGTGGCGGCCGGAGCAGTGGCCGGAGGGCCGCATCCCGCGCGGTGAGGTCCGGGCGGCCGTCGATGAGGTGTTCCGCCGGTACAAGGTGGCCCGGTTCTACGTGGATCCGCGCCATTTCGAGACGCAGGCCGACGAGTGGGCGGGCGAGTACGGCGACGACGTGGTGATGGAGTTCCCGACGTCGTCGATCGCTCGCATGTTCCAGGCGCTCCTGCGCTACCGGGAGGACCTCGTGGAGGGCCTGACCACGCATTCGGCCGACCAGGTGGCTCGCACGAGCGCGCTCGCGGCCCGGAAGGTCGCGAAACCGGGCGACAAGTTCATCCTCGGCAAGCCTGCCGAGCACCTGAAAATCGACGTCCTCATGGCTGACGTGCTCGCGCACGAGGCGGCTGCCGATGCTCGCGCTGCTGGCGCGTTCGCCGCCGCCACATCCGCTTACGCCTACGTGTTCTAGAGGGGAGGTCCGCGTGCGACTGACGATCGAGCAGGCCGCTGCGCGTGTTGACGTCCTCTATCACAAACTGGAGGACCGGCGCCGCCCGAATCGGGAGCGCGAGGACTATTTCGACGGCAAGCAGCCGCTCTGCTACGCGTCGGACGAGTGGCAGAAGTTCCACGGTGACCGGTTCAAGGGTTTCGCGGACAACTGGTGTGGCGTGGTCGGGTCGGCCGCGCCGGAGTTGCTCGAAGTTCTCGGGGTCCGGCTTGGCAGGGACTCCGATGTCTTGTCCGATAATGAGCGCCAACTGTGGCGCTGGTGGGACATGAGCGACGGCCCGGCGCAGTCGGCGCAGGGCTTCCAGTCCGGTGCGATCGTCGAGCGGTCCTTTGCCCTCGTGTGGGGCACTCGTGATGATGAGCCGGTCCTGACGTGGGAGCACGGTTCTCAGGCGATCGTGGACGGCGAGTACGGGCTCAAGGCGTGGGTCGAGGATGACCGGGAGCTGGTCACCCTCTACTCGGCGGACGAGCTGTGGAAGTTCGAGCGGTCGGCGTATGCGGCTCATTCCCGTTCGGGCATGACTCCGGCCGGGCTGCTCCTGCCCGCGTCGTTCGGTGGCGGCGGGTGGAAGCCTCGCGAGGACGACGGGGTGAATCCGTTGCCGAATCCGATGGGCGCGTTGCCGCTCATCGAGTTCCCGAACCGTCCGCGTCTGGGTCGCGGCCCGGTGTCCGACATCGACGGCACGATGGCGATGCAGAAGGCCGCGAACCTCATGTGGGCGTACCTGTTCGGTGCCGCCGACTATGCCTCGATGCCCGCGCGGGTCGTCATGGGCCAGGAGCCGCCGAAGATGCCGGTCCTCGACGAGAACGGGAACAAGGTCGGCGAGGTCCCGGTCGACGCCGAGCAGCTCAAGCGCGGCCGGATGCTGTGGCTGACCGGGCAGGACACGAAGATCGGGTCTTGGGAGTCGGCGCGGCTCGACGTGTTCACCAACGTCATCGACGTGATGGTGAAGCACATCGCGGCGCAGACGAAGACGCCGATCAACTACATGGGCGCATTCTCGAACGTCAACGGGGAGACCCTCGACCGGCTGCGCAACCCGCTCTACTCGAAGGTGCGCGACGCGCAGCGGCACCTCGATGCGCCCTTGCGGCGCGTCTTCCGGCTGTTCGCGCTCGCGGCGGGCGACCGGGCGACGGCGGAGGCGTGCCGGACCGCAGAAATCCACTGGATGAAGCCGGAGACGGCGACGGACGCGCAGATGTCCGACGCGGCCCTCAAGGACGCGAACATCGGATGGTCTGCGGCGGGCATTCTCGAACGCCGGTACGGGATGAGTCAGACGGAGATCGACCGCGAGTTGGCGCGGCGTCAGGCGGAGGCGCTGGACCCGTTCCTCGCTCGGATCACGGCGCCGCCGGTGGGCGATGACGCTCCAGTCGGCGCGTGAGTATCACGCTGCGGCGGCGGAGGTTGTCGGCCGGGGCGTGAAGGCCGCGCGCCGGGCTCGTCGGGGTCCGGCGGCGGAGTTGGCGCGGGTCGTCGTGGCGTATCAGGCGCTCGCGGTGCGCGCGTCCGGCGAGTATGTGCCGGAGATCCTCGCCGAGCAGGGCATCGACGCGGCGACGGTGGCGACGCCGTCGCCGGTGGGGCTGCTCGGGGTGGCCTCGGACGGTCGCTCACTGTCGGGGCTGCTCGGATACGCGGTCGGTGCGGCGGTGACGAACGCGGAGTTTGACCGGATCGTCGCGACGCAGTTGCAGGACGTGGGCCGCGCGGCCGGTGAGATACAGATGGGCGTCCGTCCCGCTGTCACCGGGTATGTGCGGGTCGTGTCGGGGTCGGCGTGCTCTCGCTGCATGATCCTCGCGGGGAGGATCTACCGCTGGAACGAGGGGTTCGAGAGGCATCCGGGCTGCAACTGCGAGCACGTCCCGACGACCGACGCCCGCGCCGAGGGCGTGATGACCAACCCGCAATCAATGTTCGAGTCGCTCAGCGCGGCCGAGCAGGACCGGCGCTTCGGTCGGGCCGGGGCGCAGGCGATCCGGGACGGCGCGGACATGGGGCAGGTCGTCAACGCGCGGCGCGGCATGGACACGATGCAGTCCGGGCTGCTGTTCACCCGCGAGGGCGCCACGACGCGCGGACGCGCCTACAAGCTCATGGCCGAACGCGGCCGGGGCGGCGTCGGGCACAAGACGCGCACCGGGAAGGGCACGAACTCGGTTCGGCTCATGCCGGAGTCGATCTACAAGGTCGCCACGTCCCGCGAGGACGCGCTGCGGCTGCTGCGGACGTACGGCTACATCTTCTGACCCTCTCGGGTCTCACAGTCTCCCCTCGGCGCGAGGCCGAGGGTGCATCCCCCGCGATGGAGGAAACCATGTCCACCATTGACCTGGCTGGCGTGACGCCAACCGACCCGACCGCGACGCCCAAGCCGACCCCGCCACCGGCCGCACCGCAACCGCCCGCACCCGCTGGCGGCGAGACGGCCGCGCCGAGCGAGGACGGGCTGGGAGACGGCGGGAAGAAGGCGCTCACCGCGATCCGCGCCGAACGCGACGAAGCGAAGAAGAAGGCCGCTGAACTCACGGCGCAACTCGAAGAGATCCGCGCCAAGGAGGAGGGCCGCGAGGCCGAACTCAAGGCGGAGCGGGAAGCGCAGCGCGTCAAGGACGAAGCGCTCGCGGCAGCGGACCAGCGCATCCTCAAGGCCGAGGTGCGCGCGGCAGCGGCGGGCAAGCTCGCCGACCCGCAGGACGCGCTCCGGTTCGTCGACACCAGCGCGTTCGAGGTCGGCAAGGACGGTGAGGTCGACGCGGCAGCCATCGCGGCAGCCATCGACGCTCTCGTCGCCTCGAAACCGTATCTCGCGGCGAGCGACGGGGCGCGCTTCCAGGGCGGGGCGAACGGCGGCGCGAGCAACGGGCAGTTGCCCAGCGTGAATCAGCAAGTCGCGGAAGCGATCAAGGCGGGCGACACATCGCTGGCGATCCGCCTCGAAACCCAGAAACTGGCCGACCAGCTCGGCCGGTGAGTGCCCGACCGGCCTCGGTTGGCGCACCAGCACACCAGTAAAGGAGCAACACGATGGCCGGAATCACCGGGCTCGGCACCAACTACAACCTGCCCAACTACACGGGCATCCTCTACGGGCTCACGCCCTCCTCCACGCCGTTCTTCTCGGCGATCGGCGGCCTGACCGGCGGCAAGCAGACCACCTCCACCGAGTTCGAGTGGGCCACGTTCGACCTGCGCGAGGCCGGTCAGAACACGGCCGTCGAGGGCGCGACCGCGCCGACCGCGCAGGAGCGGGTCCGGGCGAACGTCACCAACGTCGCCCAGATCCACCTCGAGAAGGTCTCCGTGGCCTACTCGAAGCTCGCGGCGTACGGGCAGAAGGCGGGCAGCAACAACGCCCTGCCGAGCAACGTGACGTCCGAGGTGGACTGGCAGGTGGAGCAGATGCTCCGCCAGATGGTCCGCGACATCGAGTGGTCGTTCATCAACGGCTCCTACGTGAAGCCGGGCAACAACTCGTCCGCTCGCAAGACCCGCGGGCTCCTGTCCGCGATCACGTCGAACCGTCAGGACCTCCTCGCGGCGACGACCGGCCTGTCGGCGGCGACGGACGCCATCTCGGAGTCCGCAACCCCGGTGGCTGACGGTGACAAGGTGATCTTCACCAGCGTCGGCGCGTCCACCGCGATCGTCACGGGCCGGACGTACTACGTCGTCAACAAGACGACGAACGCGTTCAAGGTCGCGACCAGGCCGGGCGGGACCGCCATCACGATCGGCACCGCCACGGTGGCCTACCGCAAGCCGACGACGGCGCTCGCGACGACCCACATCGACACGGCGCTCCAGCAGGCGTTCGACAGCGGCGGAATCACCGACGAGGCCACCGCGGTCCTCATCCTCGGGTCGGCGCAGAAGATCGCCCTGTCGGCGGCGTACGCGTCCGCCTACGGGAAGTTCGTCGAGCACGACCGGAACGTCGCGGGCGTCAACGTCTCGACCGTCGTCACCGACTTCGGTGAGGTCGGCGTGATGCTCAACCGGTTCGTTCCCGCCGACACGATCCTCGTGGCGTCGCTCGACCAGTGCGCCCCGGTGTTCTTGGAGACCCCCGGGAAGGGCCACTTCTTCGCCGAGCCGCTCGCGAAGACCGGCGCATCCGAGGATGTGCAGCTCTATGGCGAGGTCGGGCTCCAGTACGGCAACGAGGCCGCGCACGCGGCCATCACCGGCCTGAAGCTCTGACCGAGCGACCCACGGCAGGGAAGGAGTCCGCATGTCGGCACTGGCACCGCTCGCGCTGCGTGCGGACTTCGAGGCTGCATGTCGCCCCGTCCCGGACGGCATCGACTCGGCTCTAGAGGCCGCGTCCGATGCCGTCCGGGCGGCGGCGGGCGTGCCCATCGCTCGCACGTCGTCGACCGTGCGGGTTCTTGGCGGGCCGTCCCGGCTGTTGAGCCTGCCCGGGCCTGTCGTGTCCGTGGATGAGGTCATCGTCGACGGCTCGCCCGTCACCGATTACAAGGTGTGGCCGGATGGGCTGCGTCGGGCGTGCGGGTGGGGCCATGACCTCTCCGAGGTTGAGGTGACGATGACGTTCGGGTACGACCCGGTACCGGCGGACATCGTCGAGCTGGTCTGCGAGCTGGCATCTCTGGCGCTTGCTCGGGAGGCCGCGCCGGACCCGTCCGTGCAGTCCCGGTCCGAGTCGCTCGACGACTACCGGGGTTCGGTGACGTACGAGACGGGCGGCGGGTTCACGTCGGAGCTGGTCCCGGCCGCGACGCGGCGGTCGCTGCGTGAGCGGTTCTCGGGTGGCGTGTGGGTGATCGGGGAAGCCCGGTGACTCTCGTCGACGTGGCGGCGGCGACGCGGCGCGGGCAGGCTCTCGCCGAGTCGCTCATGGTCTCGACGTGCACGGTGGATCGTCAGTCGGGCATGACGATGGATCCGGTCACGCTCGCCGAGACCCGCTCGTGGACGACCATCCACGCGGGCATCCCGTGTCGAGTGCGCCCGCTCGCGGCTGCGGCGCTGCGGTCCGCGACCGAGTCGGGCGCGTTTGAGTTCTCCCTTGCCGGGTTTACGGTTCACCTGCCGGTCGGCGCGACGGGCATCAACGTCGGCGACCGGATCACGGTCACGGCCGTGTCCGACGTGGACGACCAGGACCTGCTCGGGCTCGTCCTGACGGCGATGGAGGACCTGACCCGCTCCCACGCGGTCCAGCGGATCCTGCGGTGCGAGGTCGTGCTTCCACAATGAGCACCGACATTGACGTGAGCGAGCTCGTGAAGCTCTCCGGGGATGTGGTGAAAGCGACGACGGCAATCGCCGAGGAGGTCCGCACGGCCGTCCGCACGGCCGCGATGGACGTGAAGATGGGCACCCGATCCCGGGTGTCGTCTCATCCGTCGTGGAAGCACCTCGCCTCCACGGTCGGCTACGACATGCAGGGGTCCAACGCGGTGACGTCCGTTGCGACGATCGGGTACGCCCGTGGCGGTCAGGGCAGCCTGTCGCATATCGCCGAGTTTGGGTCCGCCCGCAAAGCTCCCCACCCGGCACTCATCCCCGCGTTCCGCATGGCCGAGCAGTCATTCCCGGGTGACGTGACGAAGGCGCTCACACAGGCGTTGAAGGCGATCACGTCGTGAGCAGCGCCGAGGTTGCCGCGATCATTGCCCGGATCGGCGGCGAGGGCGTCGCTGCGTGGGACGCGCAGCCGGACACCCCGACCTATCCGTACTGCGTCGTCTATGCCGATTCGGGTGTCTCTGACACGGATCGGGAGGGCGCGCGGGACGTGCGCCTGTGGCTCGATTGGCAGACGACTGTCGTCGGTGAGTCGGCGCGTCAGTGTCGGGCCGCAGCGGACCGGGTTCGGGGCGCGCTTGAGAACTGGGCGCCCGTCGTGGCTTCCCGGCACTGCTCGACCGTCGAACACCGTGGGTCACAGCCGGTGGTGCGCGATGACGACATGCCGGACCGGGTCCTGTTCTTCGCGGTCGATCAATGGTCGAGCGTCTCCGAACCTGCATAACGACACCGCATCTCGTTGCGCATCAACACGATTGGAGTCTCTCTATGGCTTTCGTGCGCGTGAAGGGTCCCGACGGGGACGAGTTCACCATCGACGAGGCCGCAGTCCCCGGCATGGGTGACGCGGTGACCGTCCTCGACAAACCAGCGCTCGACCGCTCGGGGCGACCGCTGCCCGTCAAGCCGCACATAGACCTGGCTGGCGCCGTCCGGGCGTCCGCCGAGAAGCCGGGGACGAAGGCCCCGGAGAAGGAGGCGCGCTGACATGCCGCTCACCATCCCGCCCGGCGTTGACGCAGCGCGCCGGCGCAACGCGATCTGGTCCCCGACCAGCACCCTGTCTGTCGCGACCCTGACCGGCGGCACGTGCTTCGACGTGACGTGCTACCTCGGCAAGGGCACCCTTGGTGTGGGCGCCGAGACGGAGACCGGCGCCGATGAGCGCGAGTGCTCGGACCAGGTGTTCGAGGTCCTCGGGAATACCACGTGGACGATCAACGACATTGAGTACGTGTGGGAGCCGCAGGCGGCCCCGGGGTCGGCGACGAACAAGGCGTACGACACCCTCAAGATCCGCACGACCGGGTTCCTCCTGATCCGGTTCGGTGTCGACGTCGACACGGCGCTGACGATCGGGCAGAAGGTGTGGCAGTTCCCGGTGACGTGCGGTGAGCAGGTGCCGAAGACGCCGGAGGGTGGCGCGGCCGAGAAGCTCAAGATCGTCCAGAAGGTCCTCGTGTCCGGGCGGGTCGTCAAGGACGCTGCCCTCGTCTCCTGACCCCGCGTACTCCCGGGCTCGGCCGCTGTGCGGGTCGGTCGAGCCCGGGTCTACCCGCATCACCCGCCGCACCCGCGCAGAGGAGTTCCACTTTGTCTGATTTCGATTTCGAGGCGTTCATCACCGGCACGCGGCTCGCCCGGGCGACCGTGGGGTTCTACCGGGTCGACCATCGGGCGGAGATTGACCGCCTGACTCGTGAGCATGACGCGGCGCCCGCGTCGGGTGACGACCGGGAGGGCGCGGCGCTGTCTGGGCGTCACGCGCTCGCGGAGCGTATCGCGGCGTTGCGCGCCGAGATGGAAGCCTCCCGGGTGGAGATGACGATCCGCACCCTGACCCCGGACGAGTTCCGCTCGTTGCAGTCCTCCGGGGACGGTCCCGAGCTGGACGTTTACGACCAGCTCGCGATGCAGGCGGTGGATCCGCCGCTGACCCGTGACCAGTGGAAGGCTCTCGCGGACGCGGTCGGTACGGCGCAGTTCATGGCGATCACGAACCGCGCGAACGACCTCGTCCTGTCCAAGGTGGCGGTGCCGGATTTCTCGCGGAGCGTCTCGACGAGCCTGAACACGCCGGAGTCCTCCGAGAGCTGAGGGCGGCTCGTGCGCACGGGATGACGATCACGCCGTTCCGTGCGCTGCCCGAGGTGGACCGGCTCCTCGCGATCGCGTTGCAGATCTACGAGGACGGCCGGTGTGGCGAGTGTGGGCAGCAGGTGTCCGCGTCGCACGACCCGGACCTCGCGGACGAGTGGGCGACGTCGAGCGCGGTCCGCTGCTACTCGTGCTATGCGCTGGCGCAGCAGGGCGAGCGGGACAAGGGTGCTGAGCATCCGGGGACGCTGCGCTACATGGTTGGCCTGCGTGAGGGCTGGGAGGATCGTCTAGCGGCGGCGCGGGCTGAGCGAGCCGCGTCGAATCATCCAGATCAGCGCGGCGACGAGTAGGCCGAGCAGCGCGCCGACCGGCAGGTCTCCCTGACCGGCGAGGACCTTCCACAGGATCGCTCCCCCGAGCACCAGCATGATCGGCACCGGCCAGTCCCAGACGGTTCCGCGCCGATCGGGTCGCTCCGTGTCTCCCATACATCCAGAGTAGGGCAGGAGGGCGTCGCTCATGGCCGATCGGGTCGTCTCTGTCGTCGTCCGTGCCCAGGTTGACGGGGCTGTCGCGGCCTTCCAGAAGGTCAAGGGCTCGATCGATGATGTGACGAAGGCCGCGGCCCCGTCGAAGGCGGACGCGTTCAAGAAGCTCGCGAACACGGCCGCGATTGCCGGGGCCGGGATCGTTACCGCGATGGGCCTGGCTGTGAAGCGGTTCGCCGATTTCGATGAGGCCATGTCCGCGGTTGCTGCGAACTCTGGCGCGACCGGGACCGAGCTCGAATCGCTGCGTGCGATCGCTCTCAAGCTGGGCGCGGACACGCAGTTCTCGGCGACGGAGGCGGCGCAGGGCGTCAACGAACTCGCCAAGGCTGGCGTCTCGGCGGGCGACGTTCTCGGCGGCGGACTCAAGGGCGCCCTCGACCTCGCGGCGGCCGGTCAAGTCTCGGTGGCGTTCGCTGCCGAGACGGCGGCGACGGCGATGACGCAGTTCAGGCTGTCCGGGTCGCAGGTGCCGCACATCGCGGACCTCATGGCGAACGCTGCAAACAAGGCGCAGGGCGGCGTGGCCGACATGGCGCAGGCGTTCAAGCAGGCCGGGCTCGTGGCGTCGGCGACGGGGCTGACCATCGAGGAGACCACGGCGGGGCTGACGGCGTTTGCTGCGGCGGGCCTGATCGGGTCGGACGCGGGCACGTCGTTCAAGACGATGCTCCAGCGGTTGTCGGCGCCGACCGGTAAGGCCGCCGAGTTGATGGACGAGCTGGGGATCTCGGCTTATGACTCGACCGGCCAGTTTGTCGGGCTCGCGGCGGTGGCGGGCCAGCTGCGGTCCGGCATGGAGGACCTGACTCCCGCGCAGCGTAACGCGGCCATGGCTACGATCTTCGGCTCGGATGCCGTGCGGGCGGCGAACATCCTTTACGCGGAGGGCGCGGAGGGTATCGCCAAGTGGACCGATGAAGTGTCCGAGCAGGGCGCGGCGGCGAAGATGGCGGCACAGCTCACGGACAACCTAAAGGGCGACATCGAGCGCCTCGGCGGCGCTCTGGACTCGGTGTTCATCTCGACCGGGTCGGGTGCTAATGGGGCGCTGCGGTCGCTCGTGCAGGGCCTCACGTCGGTTGTTGACGTGGTCGGGAAGATTCCTGGGCCGGTCCTGCTCGTCGGTGGTGCACTGACGTCGGTGGCGCTGCTTGTCCCCAAGGGCATCCTCATGTGGCGCGAGTACACCGCGCAGCTCGCGGCGGTCGGCCTGTCCACGTCGAAGCTCGCGACGCAGTTCCCGCGCATGACTGCCGCGCTACAGGGCGTGGCGGCGGGCGCCGGTCGCGCCGTGGCGGGGCTCACCGCGATCGGGTTCGCGATGACGGCGATGGAGCTCGGGCCGAAGCTGAGCGAGACCAGCCTGGGCGCCAACAAGCTCACGCTTGAACTGACGAAGGGCGGGAACGCGGCCGAGGCGTGGGGCGCGGCCATGTCGAACGCTCTCGGGACCAGCGTGCCCGCGATGGACTCGTTCAACAACGCGCTCGGCATCATGTTCGACCCGTCCATCATGGAGCGGGCCGACAACATGGCGGCGTCGGTCCTGTCGTTCTTCGGCATCCTTGACAACACGTCGTCCATCTCGGTCGCGACGCAGCAGTTCCAGGATCTCGACGCAGCACTCGCCGGGATGGTCGGGTCGGGGAACTCCGACCGGGCGGCCGAGGCGTTCGCGCAGATCGCGGCGGCGGCCAAGAACCAGGGTGTCGGCCTCGACGAACTCAAGGCGAAGTTCCCGCAGTACGCGGAGGCGCTCGCCGGGGCCGAGGTGCAGGCGAAGAACGCGGCGGACGGTCAGGGTGAACTCGCCGACGCGACGACGGAGGCCGGGGACGCGGCGGCGGACGCCGCCGGGGACTTCATGGACTACGTGGACGCGCTCCAGGCGGCGGGGCTCGTCATCCTCAACTCTCGGGCTGCGCAGCGTGACTTCCGCGCGGCCGTTGATGACGTGTCCGCAGCGCTCGCCAAGAACGGCACGACCCTCGACATCAACACGGCGGCGGGGCGTGCGAACCAGGCCGCTCTCGACGACATGGCGACGAAGGCTATCGCGCTCGGTAAGGCGATCTACGAGGAGACCGGCTCCGAAGAGAAGATGCAGGCGTCTTTGGTGAAGTCCCGCGCCGAGCTGTCGGCGGCTGCGGAGAAGTTCATGGGGTCGAAGTCGGCGGCGGACGCGTACGCCGAGTCGGTCGTGAAGATCCCGGACGTCAAGAACACGAAGATCAACATCGACGTCGCACAGGCCATGTCCGCACTCGCCGGGGTCCAGGCGCGCCTCTACGAGATCCGTGACAAGCACATCACCTTAACGGTGGGCACGGTGCAGGTCGGCGGGGTCCAGACGAACGCTGGCCTGTTCGCGGACGGCGGGTACACCGGTGACGGCGCGAAGCACGCGTTCGCCGGGGTCGTCCACCGCGGAGAGTTCGTCTCCACGAAGGAGACCACGGCAAAGAACCGCGGGCTACTTGAGTGGATGCACTCCGGCCGCTCCCCCGAGTCCTACTACGGGGTCCCCGGGTACGCGAACGGCGGGTTCGTCGGCGGTGGCCACTCGTCCGTCCCGGCGCCCATCTCGTCGCAGGTGCGCCTGTCCAGTGCCGACATCCGCCTCATCGCGGCGGCGGTGCGTGAGGGCGCGGAGGCCGGTTCGGCTCGCGGCATGACCGGTATCGCTCGCGCGGTGGGAGGCTACTAGTGGCGTACGTCTCCAGGACCACGGCCCCGTTCACGGGGCGGACGCGCACGGCCGCGTGGTCGGTGAGCGTGAGCACTGATGACCTGCTCGTCGCGGTCGTCTCCTCGGATGGGCTGTCGTGGTCCGGGTCGGGTGTGCCGACCCTGTCGTCTCTGGGTGGGACGGCCGGGTGGACGTACCTGGGCGAGTGGTCGATGGGGTCGCCGGGGCGTGGTGAGGTCGACTCGGTCCTCGGCGTGTGGACACGGCGCGTCACGTCCGGCGGGACGATCGCGGGGGCGTTCACGTGGGCGGGTGACATGTCGCCGTACAGCCGTGTCGACATCCTGCGCTACTCCGCGATGCGTGGTGGGGTCGCGGTCCGCGCGCAGCGGCAGAACAGCCAAACGCTGACATATCCGGCGGTGACGGGCGTGCAGGTGGCCTCGACGGGTCACGCGCTGCGCATCGGCAACACGTCGCCGCTCTCCGCGGGCAGCCAGTCGAAGCTCATCCCTAGCGCGCACACGCAGCGGGTGGCGACGCAGAACGGCACATACAGCCCGTACGGCGGCGACTGGGGTTGGTTCGTCGTCTCGGATCAGTCGCTCACGTCTGCGCTGCCCGCGGTGGCTGCGTCTACGGCGTCGCGCATGTCCGGGTGGGCGATCACGGTCTATCTGGCGGGGACGCTCGGTCCGGGCGCTCCCGATGTGGACCTCGGCGCCATGGTCGATCTCACGCAGGCGGGTGGCACGCCGGTCGGGTGGGTCCCGGACGGGGAGCAGACCGCGGTCAGGATCACCCGGAAGTCGCTCCCGTCCGGGTCGGTCGAGTATCTGACGGCGCTGTCGGGTGGGTCGTGGACTGCGACCCCGACGACGATCACGACGACCGCGACGGCCGCGACACTGCCCACGTCCGGGTTCACCGGTGGCGGTGCGCAGTGGCTCATCACGGTGGCGACGGTGGGCGGGGCGTCTCATCCCGACCTCGGGGCCGCCGACGAGATCACGGTCACGTCGTGGCAGGCGCCGACCGCGACGAGCATCACCTATGACGGGCGCACGTCGGGCACGTCGACCACGCGCGTCGGGTGGCTGGCGGGCGCGGGGGCGGCCGGGTCTGGTGCGACCCTCGACACCGTCCAGGTGCAGCTGCGGGACGCGACCACGGGCGAGGTGTACGCGGACGGGCTCCACGCACCCGCATGGTGGTATGCGGTCCCAGCAGACCCGCCCATCCCCAACAACATCACCGTCAAGGCCCGCGCGCGTGTGCGGCAGCAGGGCGACCAGTGGTCGGCGTGGGTGGAGACCGGTGCCATCACCATCGCGCAGCCGGTCCCCTCGGCGCCGGTCCTCGACGTCTCCCCGATCACGCATCCCGTCTCGGGTCTGCCGGGGCTGGGTGTGCAGGTCACGTCCGCCGGCGGGACGGTGCGCGTCTACCGGGATGGGGTGCTGCTCGGCGAGTGGACCTCGTCGGGGACGCTCACCGTGGAGGACTATCTCCCGCCGACGGATGTCGCGCTGGCGTACACGGCGACGGTGACGGATGGGGCGGTGCCGCCCGCGACGTCGCCGGTCGGGTCGGTGGCGTCGGTGCTGCCCACGGCGGGCGGTCACTGCTGGCTGACCGACCCGCTACACCCGGAGGGTGCAGTGCAGGCTCACTGCGCGAACTTCGAGGAGTCTGTCGGGCATCCGTCGACGGCGTATCACCCGCTCGGGGTGGCGGCCCCGGTGGGTGCGCTCGTGCACTCGCTCCCAGCGCGGACCCCGAGCGGGTCGATCACGCTGCGCACGAAGACCCCCGCACAGCTCGACGCGGTCGTGTCGCTGCTCTCGCGCGGCGTGCCGCTGTACTTCCGTCGCTGGGTGGAGACCGACACGGACGGCCAGTCGCACCCGGTGCCGCCGCTGCGGTTCGTCCCCGTGGGGGATGTGTCGATCGACCGGCTCGTCGCCGCACCCATCACCGCACGAACCGTCACAGTCGGTTGGGTCACCGCCTAACCGCCGCTTACGCCCCGCACGTCCCGGGGAGGAGGTGAGCCATGGTCACTCATGTCGCGTTGCCCGCGCCGCGCGCCCTCGACGAGATCCTCTCCGGGCACGCCCGTCGCCTCGTGCGCTGCCGCATCCTCTCCGGCCCGCAGGCCGGGGTCGACCTGCCTGTCGTCGCGGGCCGCATGACGTGGTCCTATGACGACCCGGTCAGGCTCTCCGGTGGTCTCACGGTCGCCGCCCTGCCCGTGTGGAGCGACACGACCGCCGCGGCGGCGCTCTCCCCCCTCGCCGGGGTCGAGGTCGAGATCGCCACCGGTGTCCTCGACGACCACGACGCGGAGCACTGGTGGACGCTCGGCATCGGCCGGGTGACGCAGCGCACCGTGCGGGAGTCGCCGGACGGGATCGGCGTGGACATCGAGGTGCGGGACCGTGGCGCGATTGTCGCGCAGGCGGGCGCGCCCCGCTCGTGGATCATCACGGCCGGGTCTGGCATCCTCGCCGGGATCGCGTCGCTGCTCTCTGAGGTCGCCCCGTGGTGTCCGATGTCGCTGCCGCTCGCGTCCGACACACCAGCCGCATCTGATATCACCCTCGTCGAGAAGGCGGGGGATGACGTGTGGGAGGCGTGCCGGGACCTGGCTCGCGCCCTCGGTCTGCTGCTGACGGTGGACGAGACGGGGACGATCATCGCGCCTCGCATCCTCCTGCCGCAGGAGTCGACCCCGATCGTCGTGCCGCTGACCGGGTGGGAGACGTCCGAGGACGGCGCGCGCATGGTGCACCAGGTCGCGGCGCAGTGGGTGGAGCCGCGACCGGAGGACGCCGATAGCGACTGGGTGCCGGATGCGGGCACGGAGGTGGTGCGGGACCCGGGCTCACTGGACCTGCCGCCGCACGTGTCGGTGATCACGGTCGCCTACCGGGGGGACGCGTCGGTCCTCGGCTCACCGGAGGCTGCTCGTGCAGCGGCGACGGCGCAGCTCGCGGACTCCCTCGATCTGGTCGTGTCGGGGTCGTGCGAGTCGGTGCCGCATCCGGCGCTGGTGCCGGGCGCGGTCATCGAGCGGGACGGGTGGCGTCACCGCGTGACCCGGCTGGACATCGACCTGGGCGGCGGGCCCGTCGGGGTCGCGCTCGGTGCGCGGTTCCGTGACGGGCTCGCCGTCACGTTGCGCGAGGTCTTCAGGGCGCGGACCGGGACGGAGCGTGACGAGCTCGTGACGTCGCTGGTGCCGCTCATGTCGCGGCCGATCACGGAACCGGGCGGCGGGTCGCGGATCGTCGAGCCGACCGACGCGCTCGCCGGGGTCGCGGTCGGCGACCCGATCCGGGTGCGCACGGACGGCGCGGGACGCCGGGTCGGTATCGCCCTCCTCGTCCGCAAGACCCTCACCGACAGGCACGCGGGCGAGTCGCTCGGGTCGGTCGGTGGCGCGTCGCTGACGGTGGGCGGGACCGCCACCCTCCGCGCACGCGCATCGTCGTCCGACTCGTACGTGACCTTCTCTGGTGGCGATGTGACCCTCAACGCGGCCTCATCGACGCACAGGCACGCCTTGCCCACGGTCGGGACCGTGTCGTGGACGGCGGGACCTGCCGATGACACGGTCACTCATGGTGGGTATGACAAGCCGCTGCGGAGTGCGTACAACTCCCTGAGGAATGACGTTCACGCGCTCAATACGCTGATCGTGTCGGCACTGTCAGGGAAGAACACGGGGTATCCGGTGTGATGATGAGAGGATGGACGCTATGACGGCGGACACTACGGTCACAGCCATGACCCTGTGGCAGCTCATCGCCGACCACGCCGGACGCATCGCCGCCGTCGGCGCAGGACTCGCTGCCCTCGGCTTCATCTGGCGTGTCGTCGTCCGAATCATCCGCTGGGCCGACCGCATGGGCGACATACTCGGCCGCCTCCACAAGATCGCCTCCTACGAACTGCAACCCAACTCGGGCGGGTCCCTCGCTGACGCGGTACGCCGCACCGAAACAACCCAGCAGCGAATCCTCGTCACACTCGACGACGCGGTAGCGCGCCTCGACACACATGCCCGGAAGATCGACGAGCATGTGGAGGAGTCAAAGGAGTGGGTGAACACGGTCCGTTCTATCCATCCTGACGTGCCGGAGTGGCCGAAACCATGATCCTCTATCTCGTCATCGGGCTGGCAGTCGCTGCCACACTGTTCCTGTTCCTGGAAGCCCTCAACGCGCTACGTAACCACGACCGGAGGGACCACTAGTGGCCGACTTCACGTCCTACACACTCGACCAGTACCGGCGCCTCCCCGATCCGATCCGGCGCGAGAAGTGGGCCGGCACCGCGAACACACACCGGCCTTTCTACACCGACCGGGGCGGCTGGCCCATCCTGCTCATCGGCATCCACATCACCGCCGGCCTGGACGACTACGCGCACCCAGACGACTCGGCGGAGGCCACCACGAGCTGGGGTCGCACCACGTCCGGTGCCTCATGGCATGCGTGCGTCGACTCCGACTCGATCGTGCCCTTCCTGCCTGACACGTATGTGGCGTGGGTGCAGGGCGTCCCCGGGTACAACTTCAACCGGCCCGGGCTGGGTTTGGAGATCGGTGCACGCTCCACCGACTGGGCCTCGAAACCCGCGCAGCATGTCGCACGGATCCTGCGGACCGCCGCCGCATGGTGCGCGCCCCGCGTCATCCAGTACGGCATCCCCCTCCGCGTGCTGCGTGACCGGGACGAGGTTCAGCGACTCATCAACCGCCGCACCCCAGTCGGGTTCGTCGCCCATCACGTCCTATCCCCGGAGACCCGCTCCGACCCCGGCCTATACCGGGGAAGGGACACGTTCCCGTGGCCGCAGTTCCTCCAGTACGTCGCCGAGGAGGTCGCACTCCGCAAAGGCGCACCACTCCCGCCCCGCACGACCCTGATGCGCGGCGATGTCGGCGACGACGTGCGCGACCTCCAGACCCTCCTCAACAAGACGGGCGCGGCCCTCGACGTGGACGGCGACTTCGGTCCCGACACCGAGACAGCCGTCCGCGTCTTCCAGAAGGCGGCGGGGCTCGACGTGGACGGCATCGCCGGCCCCGCCACCCTCACCGCACTCCGCAAACCCCACCCCCCCACGACAGGAGACCTCGACATGGACGAGAAGACCCTCAGGCGCATCATCCGCGAGGAGATCGACCGGATCGACACCGCCCGCAGCGTGTGGACCAGACACAGCATCGTCAAGAGCAACCCCGACGACACCGAGCCGCGGGTGACGCCCTCGACCCTCCTCGAAGACCTCGCGTTCGGGGACCAGTCGTGAGCGGCCGTCACGCCGGGCCGGTCTCCTCGTGGGTCGCTGAGTCCCGGAAGGCCCTCGTGGCGGCGGTCATGATGTTCGCCGGGGCTCTCATCACGAGCGCTCTCGACGGCACCCTGACCGGCGATGAGATCGGACAGGCAATCGGCGCGGCACTCGCCTCGCTCGGCGTCGTCTGGGTCGTCCCGAACGCACCTCGGGGAGTCGGCGACTAGACCGAGGAGGAGGCATCGTGAGCACCTTCACCCTGACCGTGGACCTCCGCGACCACGGAGTCGCCCCGCAGGAGACCCGCCTCGTCCTCACCCCGCTGTCGCACGACACGGACGGTGACGCCGTCGTGACGGGCTCCCCCGTCGAGGTGACGACCGGCACGGACGGCCGCGCCGTCATCGTGCTGGAGTCGTGGCTGGACGGGGGTTCGGCCGTCTACCGGGTCGAGGCGCTGGGCGTGCGCCGTCATCGGGCTCCGCTCTTCCCCGGTTTCTCCTTCACCGCGCCCGCGCCGGGCTCGACGGTTTCCCTCGCGTCGCTGCTCGCGGTCGCACTCGTCCCCGACCCGCTGCCACCGGCGCTCGGCGCGGTCATCCGCGCCGACCTCGACCGTGCCCTCTCCGGGTGGCCGTACGTCCCGATCCCGACGATCGACCCGGCGACGGGCTGCTGGACGCCCCCCTCGTGGCTGCCCCTAGACCCGTCCGGCGGGATCAACATCCGGTGGCTGAACTTCGACGGGATCGCTGGCGGCGTGCCCGCCCTCCCCCTGACAGGAGCCTGACATGACGTACATCCTCCCGGCCGCTGACGATGTGACGGGCCGTTTCGCATCTCCGATCATCGAGGACCGCATCGCCCTCGGCGAGGCGGGTGGGCCGCTTGCCTCCATCGTCGGCACGGTGGACCCGCGCGCGGGTGGCGGAGTGGAGGCCCCGGTCGGCACCCGGTACGTCTCGTCCCCGGCTGTCGTCGGAGTCGACGAGTGGCTCAAGGTCGGGCCGGGTGACACCGACTGGCGGCCCGTCGGTGGGCGGATCGGGCGCCGGGATGTGTCCTCGTGGGTGACCGGTGACTGTGACATCACGCGCCTCGGCGGGAGGGACACCGTCCTGACCATCACGACCGACTACATCCACATCACGGGGCTCATAGGCAGCATCCGCGCCGGGTCCGCAGCAGCCGGGGAGGACCGGGGAAGCATGCCCGTGCGCATCCTCGACCTGCCCGGGTGGCTCCCCGCCTCCACGGCCCCCCTCTCGGCCACCGCCGTCTCGACAGACGGGGCGAGCATCTACCCGATGACGGTCGACATCGGAGTCAGCGGACCCGACCGTTATCTGATACTCGCGCTCAGCGACCCCACCGCGGGGCTCGGCAACTGGACGGCGGGCTCCAACATCGTCTCCCTCTCGGCGGTCACCCTCCTCCGTGAGGGCGCGTGGCCGACTGCCGCCGACCTCCCGCCCGCACTCTGACAGGAGCCGCCGTGGCATCGCTCACCCTCACCGCGTCCGTCGAGGACTTCGAGGGCACCCCCGTCGCGGTGACCCTCACCGTCACCGCCGACCGCGCCCTCGTCGTAGATGGAGAGACCGTCCGTGTTCGGCCGCGTCGGGAGCGGACCGGCACAGACGGGCGGCTCTCCCTCGACCTCGTCGCCCTCCCCGACCTCGGATACTGGGTCGAGGGGCCGTGGACGCAGCTCGGGGCGCGGCTGCGCGTCTGGTTCCCCAGCGAGCCCTACGCCGGGCAGACCGTCACCCTCGCCGACATCATCACCAACCACCCCGGGCCGCCCACACCGACCCCACCCGCCGACAAGTGGGCCACCCTCGTCGGGCGTGTCACCACGACCGAGCTGCGCGTCATCGACCTCGACACGCTCACCGCCGCGCTCGAAGCGGGGCGCGTGCGGGTCCTCACCAACGACCCCAGCCTCACCACGCCCGAGCACGACACCGACCCGCACCGGCAGGACGTGTACGTCGACCCCGGCACTGGCCGCCGGTTCTGGACCGTCCGGGACGTCCCCACGCAGGCCGCCGTCGAACTGCGGGACGCCGCGTGGACGTGGGCGTCCGCGCCGCTCGCCGCCGTCCCGACTGCAATCACCACCCAGCCGACCCCGGACGGCAGGACGATCCGGCCCATCCTCGCGGGTGGGCGCGTCTGGCTCGGGTACGGCGACTGGACCGTCAACACCGGACCCATCGACCTCTACGACGCCGACCCCATGAACCTCGCCGCCGCCCCCGTGCAGCGGTTCGCCGCGTACAGCACCGAGGCCATCGAGCACGTCGAGGAGGGGCACACGGGCACCCTGTGGGTACCGAACATCGACTCCACACACGGAGGCGCGAACGACCTCCTCACCGACGAGGGCGGCACCTGGCACACCATCACCGCCCCCGCGATGTTCCACATGCTCGACGCCGCCGACACCCTTCACGGTCTGTTCCTCGCCGGGTCCGAGGGGAACAATGTCACACCCTCCCGGGCGGTCGTGTACCGCTCCACCGACCACGGCGTCACGTGGGCGCGCGTGTTCGCGGCCACCGACATCGGGATGGGTGAGTGGGCGCGCGTGTACGGGTTCCACGTCATCGACGGGCGTGTCTTCATCGGTGGGCTCGCGTCGGTGGTGCCCGAGTGGATGGACCGCTACTGGGAGTGGGACGGCACCCAGTTCGTCGACTCCCCGCTCCCCGTCACCAATGCGCGCGCCCGCGAGATCGGGCGCATGACCGTCGACGGACGCACCCTCATCGCCATGTCCACCGGCGCCGCGTACTGGCTCGACGGGTCCACCCTCGTCCCGGCAGGTGGCGCGCCTCCCGCGTGGCCCTCTGTCACGTGGGACGAGGATGCGTGGATCACCTGGTCCGGCTCCACCGTCCAGCGGAAGGCCGTCACCGGACGCGACGGTGACCTGCTCACCACTACCACGACCGCGCTCCACACCGTCACCGGTACTATCGCCGCCGTCGCCGCGTGGCGCGACACGCACGGCGTCCTCCACACCCTGACCACCCTCCAAGGCGGCGGTTGGGCGCACCACGAGTATGCGCCGCCCGCGTGGATGCGAGCCGGGACCCCCGCGTTCGACGCGGGCATGCACCAGACCGCCCCCGGCGTGTACGAGGTGACCTCGCCGGCGCCGTTCCCCCTCGACCCGGTGCACGGGTTCGCCCCGGACGGGACACCCTCGGCGGGCGCGGCTGCCGCGCTCGCCGGGAAGGCCGACACGTCCGCGCTCACCGCGCACACGTCCGCGACGACCGGCGTCCACGGCATCGCGGACACCGCCGATCTCATCATCGAGGGTGACCCGCGCCTCACGAACCCGCGACCTCCGACAGCTCACACCCACCTCGTCGCGCAGATCAGCGACTCCACGACCGTCGGGCAGTCTGTTCTCACCGCCGCGTCCGCGCAGGCAGCGCGGGGCGTGGTCGGCGCGTTCCCCACCTACTCCGGGGTCGGCGACCCAAACGGCAACGTTTCTGGCACTACCGGCGACACCTATGTGGACACGTCTGCTATCCCCGGCGTATTTCCCGGAGCACGGAACTGGATCAAAACAACCTCGTCCGGCGCTAACGGATGGGTCGTCACATTAGGCGATACGGGTTTGATACATGCGCCAGCATACGCAGGGTTTACCTGCGATATTCGTATTCGGAGAATGAACCATCTTGTCGCTTTAGAATTGGCTGGAACGCATCCGGCGTCGTATTCTGGGTCGTCATACATCCCCGGCACGCTCCCGGTATGGGCAAGGCCAGCATTTATACAACGTGTGCAGTTGAGCGAGTCGGGTGCCGCGCTCTCTAGGATGATCGCCATCCCCTCAACAGGCGATATTTACATTACACTTAACCCATCGGTGTCTGCCCCGTACCAATCACAAACGATGACGTACCCCGTCTACTCGGCATGGCCGGTACAGCCATGACCCTGTGGCAGCTCATCGCCGACCACGCCGGACGCATCGCCGCCGTCGGCGCAGGGCTCACCGCCGACTGGCAGCACCTGTACTCGGTGGGGGCCAGCGGCAACTGGTCCGGCTCGGAGATCATCTCCATCCCCGAGATCTCGTGGACCACCTCGGCCCCCTGGCCTACCACGCTGCCATGACCCGCCGCCTCGGCGTCACCCAGGCACTCGACCAACTCGCCACCCGCCGCGACCGGGAAGTCCTCGGCGTCCTCCCCGCGCTCGTCATCATCGCCGGACTCATCGCCGAGACCGGACGACGCGCCGTGAGGCGGCTCACGTGAGCGGGTCGCGCGACGGCCCGACAAGTGCATCGTGGCCCGGACCGCACCCAACACCCCATCGAACCCGCGCGCCCGCACCCGCTCATCCAACCGCGCCAGCCGCGACCCCGCCATCACCTGCGCGGCATACCGCTGACCAGGCCGCCGCGACGCCCTCACCGACTCGTAGCCCACCGTCCGGCGGATCGACTCCACGCCCTCCGCTCGCATCCGATCCAGTCGGCCCCTGTCCTGGTACGGCGCTAGGTGCGCGATCGCGTCCGGGTCCTCGGCGATCTCGGCGTACATCCGCACGGACTGCTCAGCCCGGCCCGCGTCCGCCATGAGCGCGCCCGTCGCGGGCAGCCGGTGACGCTCCCGGTACTCAGCGCCCGTCATGTCGTGCGCCCGCGCCAAGTGCGCGCCAAGGCTCCGGTACCGGCCGCCACACTCCAGGCAGGTGAGGATGCCGTCAGGGTCGGTGATGGTCGCCACGCTACCGAGCCGCGCGCCCGGCTCCGCTCGCGGCGCGGCAGCCTCCAGCTCGTCGAGGTCCCACAGGAGCTGCCACACTCGTCCATGTCGCAGCAGCGCCACCGGCCGCGGCCACCGCTGCGGGCTCCTGCGCATCACGGCCGCCATCGACGTGATCGAGTACCCGAGCGCGGACGCGGCTTCGGCCCGGGTGACGAGACGCTCATGACCCGCGCCACGGGTGTAGACGCGAGGCAGGTCCTCGTGGATCACGGCTCGGGCGCGTACTCGATGACCACGCCCGGCACCTCCGTCACGGCGCGCGCCACGACCTGATCCCACCACGAGCGCGGATACGGGTGCGACTCCGGGCGCGCCGCCCACATCGCCTCGTCGGTGCGATACACGAACACTCCCACGTCGCGGGCATCATGCAGTCCGTCCACGACGTCACCGACTGCGACCGCCGTCGCCGCCTCGATGCGCTCCACGTCGAGGCGCACCCCGTCCGGGACCGCGTACACCTCGGCGAGCCAGTGACGCACCGTCCGCTCCGTCACACCGAGGACGGCCGCGAGCGCTGGCGCGGACAGGCCGAGCCAGCGCATCACGACCCGCAGCTCCGCGCCGGTCACCGTGCTCACGCGTCCTGTCCGTGGTCGGAGGCGACCTGGAGGCGGATGACCTCGGCCGCGTCGGCGTCCATCGTCTCGTCGAAGTCGGTGCCGTCGATGGCGTTGATCTGGCCGAGGTAGGTCTCGACGGCCTGGAGCGCGTCGCGGTAGGTGATGCCGTACTGGGCGGCGATCTCGTCGGCGAGGGCGGCGGTGGCGATGGTCTGGGTGGCGTTCATCTCGGGTTCCTTCCCGGTGTGGTCTGGGGCTGCTCCCCTGACCTCGTGACACTCACTCTACCTGCCGAAATCGGAAGGCGCAAGCGGCGCGGGGGAGATTCGGGTCACGGTTTGATAACGGTGGGGACTACCTCACCAATCGGCGCACCGTCGCCGCGTGCCACCGGCCGCCCTGACTCGTCGGCACGCCCTCGCGCGTCAAGGCATCGGCGACCGACTGCCACGACATGCCCGACCCCCGCAGCGCCCGAATCATACGCAACGTCTCCGCGTCGACGCCCGACTTCCGACCCACCCGCGTCCCGCGCGCCCGCACCGCTTCAAGCGCCGAGCGCGTCCGGTCGCCGATCACCCGCCGCTCCCACTGCGCGAGCGCGATCATGATGCTCGCAATCAACTCGCCGTGCGTCGTCGTCGTATCGACCCCCAAGTCGAGGACGACCACCTTCCAGCCTTCCGCGCTCGCGGACTCCATCACCCCCGCGAAGTCCAGCACGGACCGTGACAGTCGGTCGAGCTTCGCCACAACCAACGCATCGGCGCGCCCATCCCGCAAGTCCCGCAGCGTCTCCCCGAGCGCCCCTCGCTTCCGCAGCGACGCGCCCGAGGACACGTCCTGCCGCAGCGCGACCAGGTCCCACCCACGCCGGTCCGCCTCCGCGCGGATCGCCGCCTCCTGCGCTTCGAGACCCGCCCCCGAGTCGCCCTGCTCCCGAGTACTCACCCTCATGTACCCAATCACCCGCATTGCGCTACGACCTCCCGTCCGCACCGTTGTGCAATGCACGATAACGCATCATTGGTACACGTCACGGGATGCCGCGAAGTGTGGCGCAAACGCCCGTTTGGGCCACGCGATAGAGTGACCGACGCCCCGCTAGCTCAATCGGGAGAGCAGCTGACTTTTAATCAGCGGGTACGGAGATCGAAACTCCGGCGGGGCACTACGCCGCTGCCGCCTTCATCGCGGCCCGGATCGCGTCGTCCGGCACCTCGACGTAGCCCGCCGTCGTCTCCGGCCCCCCGCGCACCACGTGGGAGGAGCGGCCGTGGACCGATCAGGAACTCGGGGCGCGGTCGATGCTCACCGACCTCGCCGCGCGCGTCGCGCGCATCGAGGCGAAACTCTGGCCACCCGACACCGACCCCACGCCCGGCCAGCCGCTCGCCGCGCCCACGATGGCCGAGTACGGCGGCGTGTGGCCCGTCGGGAAACGACTCTCGGACGGCGGGAAGGTCTGGGTCAACAAGGCGGGGGTGCCGCTGACCACCGCGCCGAGCGGATTCCCCGGCACGCCCGGACAGTGGGCGCACCTGTTCATCGAGGTCACCACCGGCGAGGACCCCGGCCCTGGCGGCGGCGACACCCCACCCGAGTGGTCCGCGTCCGCGACATACAAGGTCGGCGACCGCGTCACCCGAGGCGGCATCGTCTACGAGTGCCTCGTTGGGCACGGCCCCGAGTATCAGGGCACGTGGGGGCCGCCGCAGGCGAGCGTGTGGAAGGTCATCGGGTGACTCGACGCCTCGGTGTCGATCAGGCACTCGACGCACTCGCCACCCGCCGCGACCGCCAAGTCCTCGGCGTCCTCCCCGCGCTCGTCATCATCGCCGGACTCATCGCCGAGACCGGACGACGCGCCGTGAGGCGGCTCACGTGAGCGGGTCGCGCTCGACCGTGCCCCTGCTACAGTAGGACCACTCTGAGTCTGCAGAGACCAGTGAACCCCCTCGCCTGACTCGACCCAGGCGAGGGGGTTTCACTGTGTGCGCGGCTACCTCCCGAGCCGCGACCGCGACACGGCCCCGCTCACGGCTCCACCTCTAGCCCTCGGTAGTCGATCGTCAGCCACACCATGCCCCGCTGATCGACCCACGACGAGACCCGCGCATCCCGGTACACACGGAACCAGCGCAGCACCGTACCGAACGGATCCGTCACCCATCCCTCCAGCGACCCGACGAGATCCGCTGGCGTCGCCCCGTCCGCGCACACCGACGCGTACGGCGCCTGCCAGTCCGGCCAGTCCCGTAACCCAGCGTCCGCGCTCACCCTGACCACCTGCCGTAGCCACCGCTCCCGCATCGCGTCCACCTCCGACGGCTCAGTGGTGCTCATCGTCGCACCTCCACGCAGCCACCAGCAGCTCCGCGTACGCCTCGGTCACGCGAGTGAGCGCATCCAGTGAGGCTCGCGTCCGCATCCGCCGCTCCTCAGCGTCGACGGAGGAATCGAAGAGGGCCTCCATCCATCGCATCTCGCAGGCGGCGCGGTCGCTGACCGCACGCTGGTAGGCGGTCACGAGGTCCGTCATGCGGCTCATCCCGTCACCTCTACCCGTGTGAAGGTGTCCGGTGCAGGTGCGAGCCGGCGCACGACCCGGAAACGTGCGGTACGTGACGCAGGGATCGGCCACCCGTGTCGGTCGAACGATGACGCGAAGTGGCCGTCACGGGTGTAGACGAGCTGACGCGCGCCGGTGTCGAGGTCGTCGACCTCGACGGGTGTCCAGTGATCGGCGGTGGTCATGGTGTGCGCTCCTTCCGGATGGTGTTGCGTCGTGCCGGGTGTGTCTCCGCGAGTGTCACCCGGATGTGCTCCGCGCGAGTCGTGCCCTCCCGGGCCGCCGCCGCATCCACGCGGGCCAGCAGATCCTCAGGGATGCGGACGACGACCTGCGGGCCGATGTACCGCGGGTCCGCAGACGGGGCGCGGCGGGTCATCGTGCTCACGCGTCCTGTCCGTGGTCGGAGGCGACCTGGAGGCGGATGACCTCGGCCGCGTCGGCGTCCATCGTCTCGTCGAAGTCGGTGCCGTCGATGGCGTTGATCTGGCCGAGGTACTCGCGGACCGCTTCGAGGGTCTCGCGGTAGTCGGTGCCGTACTCCGCGGCGAGCTCGTCGGCGAGGGCGGTGGTGGTGATGGTGTTCATCTTGCTCTTCTCCTTGGCTTGTTCTGACCTTGTACCTACAGACTAGCACTAGCGCTAGAGGGATGCAAGGGGGAATCGAGAGATTCAGGTCACGAGTTGGTAACGGTGTCCGAGTACTTCCATTCTCCGGATGGCGGTAGTCCGTTACCAACTCGTGACCCGCCGCGCTTGTCCAAGCATGGCCACTGTTGCTACTGTCCAAGCATGGACAAACTCACCACCGCGCAAGCGGCGAACGCGCTCGGCGTGTCCGTGCGCACCATCGCCCGCTGGGTCCAGGAGGGCCGGCTCTCTCCCGCACTCAGGCTCGACGGGACGCGCGGCGCGATGTGGTTCGACCGCGCCGAGGTCGAGCGGGTACGGCAGGCGCGGGCAGCGTAACCCCACGAGCAGCCGGTCCCGGCGAGTGACTCGACTCCACGCCGGGACCGGCCAGACAGCGGCCCGCTCACGCCAGACAAGAAACGAGCGGGCCACACCCACCGAAGGAAGGATACCCATGCAGACCATCACCTGGCAGGACCCGCCACCCGCCGAGCGAGGGCGCACCCACCGCTTCGCACCCGACATCCTCGCCGCACTGCGCGCCAACCCCGGACGGTGGGCGCTCGTCATCGAGGGACACACCAACTCCTCCGTCGCCACGAACTTCCGCAGACGCAACCCCGAGTATGAGGTCTCCGTCCGCAGCGTCCGCGACACCCACCCGCGCCGGTACGACATCTATGCCCGGTACGTCGGCGAGGTGGAGGCATGAGCTACATCGCAGCTACTGCGTGGGTCTCCGGCTGGGCGCTCGTCTACGGCCAGGCGCGGGTCTCCGACTCGGCGCGGGTCTCCGACTCGGCGTGGGTCTCCGACTCGGCGCAGGTCTCCGACTCGGCGCAGGTCTCCGACTCGGCGTGGGTCTCCGGCTCGGCGCGGGTCTCCGGCCAGGCGCGGGTCTCCGGCTCCGGCGACATCCAGCACACGCGCCACTACCTCACCATCGGCCCGGTCGGCTCCGAAGACCGCACCGTCACCATCCACCGCCACTACGACGGCCCCGACTCCACGCAGTGGGGGCACCTCGTCGTCGCCGGATGCTGGCGCGGCACCCTCGACCAGCTCAACACGCAGATCCACGACCACCCCGCCGAGTGGGAAGACTGCGAGGAGGGGGAGGAGGCGCAGTGGATCGCTGACTACGAGGCCGTCATCGCGATGGCGCGCCCTCGTGTCGCCGAGTGGGCGGCTGAGCCGCTCACCGACGCAGATCACGCCCGCTGGGCCGACCGGGCGGAGGTGGAGGCATGAGCACGTTCGCCGTGACCCTCACCCCCGAGCAGTACATGGACCTCCTCAAGCAGCGCCGGGAGGCGTACTACGCCGAGTATGGACAACCCCACCCCGGGCGGCCCGCCCTCATCGAATGGTTCATCGAGGACGGGGACGAGCAGCTCGTCGACAGGGCAGCCATCGACGCCGACCTCGCCGCCGCCGACAGGGCATCCCGGCGGACCGCGCCGACACCTCGCGCGCACCGGACCGCCGCATCCATCCGCGCCGAGCTGGACAGGGTCGAGGCCCGCCTCGCCGCCATCGAGGGCACCCGCCGTCACGACACCGACGACCTCGCCGCATATGGCGGGATCGGCATCCGCCAGACCGGGCGGCAGCGACGCAAGCACGGCGAACGGCTCGACCGGCTCGCGCAGGAGCACACGAGGCTCACGCGGAAGCGGGACGTCCTGCGGGGTCGTCTCGCGGTCGCCGCGGCACGGGAGGTGGACCAGTGACCCTCACCCCGCGCGGCTGGCGCGTCCTCACCCTCGCCGTCATCCTCGCCGGGCTCATCGTCGGCTGGTGCGCCGACAGCGCGGTCGGGTGGTGGCTGCGATGAGCCTCCGAGTCGGTGGCATGTTCGCCGGGTATGGCGGACTCGACCTCGCCATCTCCCAAGTGCTCGACGCCGAACCCGCATGGTTCGCCGAATACGAGGCCGCGCCCTCCCGAGTCCTCGCCCGCCACTGGCCGGGCGTGCCCAACCACGGCGACGTCACGCGCATCGACTGGACCACGGTCGAACCCGTCGACGTCATCGCTGGCGGCTCACCCTGCCAAGACCTCTCAACCGCCGGCAACCGGAAAGGCATGACCGATGGAACCCGATCGAACCTCTGGGTCGCGATGCGGGAAGCCGTCGCCGTCATCCGGCCCCGGCTCGTCGTCTGGGAGAACGTCCGGGGTGCCCTCTCCGCCGTCGCCGATAGCGAGGTGGAGTACTGCCCGGGATGTATGAAACCGGTGCAGCGCAACCCATCCGAGTGGCTCGCAACGAGCGGACCCACCGACCACGACCCCACACGAAAGGCATCATGATGAACCTCACCGCGCACCAGTTCCCCGCCGTCTATGAACGCCACGGCATCGACCTCAGTCGCCTCGGCTGCGTCATGCTCGACGTCGAGACCCCCGGCTGGCTTGCCCGCGCCCTGCGTCCCGAGTGGCTCTACACGAGCCCCAACCAGTCGCACCACTGGATCACTGGACTCCAGACCCGCTCACACGTGACCCTGCGCTACGGGCTACTCCCGGACGTGGTCCCGCTTGACGTGGACGAGGTTCTCGCCGACTGGTCGAAGCCCGACGTCGTGCGCGTCACCGGGCTGCGCGCGTTCGGCTCGCCGTTCCCGGATGAGGACTACCGGTGCATCGTCGGCATGGTCGAGCGCGCCGACGTCATCGAGGCGTGGCGGCGGCTCGGGTTTCTCCCGAACGTCACGAGGTATGACCGCTACCAGCCGCATGTGACCCTCGCTTACGTGCACGCGGCGCGCGTCGAGCCCGCGTTTGCGGCGATCAACGATGCCGCGTCGTTCCCCTTCAGCCTGACCGCCCTTGGGCTCGACTACGGCGACGTGATCGGGGGCGCGAAGTGACTACCGTCGCCCGCATCACCGGAACCATCTACATCGAAGTCGGAGGTGAGCAAGTCAGCCTCGGGCCGGTGTCGCTGCCCGTCTCTGTGCGCAACGTCAGCGACGAGACCACCTGCCGCTTGGTTCTTGGCCTCGGTACGGATCTCTACGAGGTCGGCAACGCGGTCCGCGCCATCTTCCGTGAGGCCGAGACCAAGCAGGCCGACCACGACCGCGTCGACGCCATCCGCGACGAGGCGGCGCAGCGATGAGCGGCCTCCGCTTCTACCCCGCCAGCCACCGCTACAAGCTGGATGGCCAGTGGGTCCCCGGCGTGACCACCATCCTCGGCGTCCTCAACAAACCCGCCCTCCCCAAGTGGGCCGCCACCTCCGTCGCCGAGTGGGTCGCCGACAACCCGGACCGCCTCGACGAAATGCGCCACGACGGACGCGGCCCGCTCGTCGCCTACCTCAAGGAGATCCCGTGGTCCGCCCGCGACAAGGCCGCCGACCGAGGCACCGCGTTCCACTCCTACGCCGAACGGATCCTCCTCGGCGAACACGTCGAGGTCCCCGAGGAGCACGTCGGGCTCGTCGAATCCGCGCTCCGATTCATGGAGGACTACCGCATCGAGCCGATCATGGTCGAGGGCCGCGTCGGCTCCCGTGAGCACGGCTACGCCGGGACGTTCGACCTCATCGCCGACAGTCGAGCGGGCCGCATCATCGCCGACTGGAAGTCCTCGAAGCGGATCTACCCCGAGACGGCCATGCAGAACGTCGCCTACGCCTACGCGGACTTCGTCGGCGAGGGCGATGAAGCGCAACCCGTGCCCGAGGTCGAGCGCTCGTTCGGCGTCCACGTCCGAGATGACGGCTATGACGTGCACGAGCTGACGTTCGGCCCGGACGTCTTCGCCGAGTGGCTGACCATCCGCACCACCTACGACATCCACAAGCGCATGGGGGGCGACTGGCGCCGCCCGGGCTCCGGGTACGTCGGCGCACCCCTCACCCCCGAGGAGGTGCCCGCGTGACCATCTACGAGTCCCTCGCGGCCGTCATGGCCGACGTCGACCACGTCGCCAAACATGACCGCAACGAGCAGCAGCGGTTCCTGTTCCGTGGCATCGACGCCGTCATCAACGCGGTCGGCCCTGTCCTGCGCAAGCACCGCGTCATCGTCGTCCCGCACGTCGAATCCGTCGACTACAGCGAGCGCGCGACGAAGTCCGGAGGCGTCGCCACGTTCTGCCGCGTCCTCGTCACCTACACGTTCTGGGCCGAGGACGGCACCTCGCTCGCCTGCCGCGTCGCGGGCGAGTCGTTCGACTCCGGCGACAAGGCCACCCCGAAGGCGATGTCCGTCGCGTTCCGTACGGCACTCCTCCAGGCGCTCGCCCTGCCCACCGACGAGCCCGACCCGGACACGTTCACCTACGACCCGCCGCCGGCCGCCGCTGCCGGCCCGACGAGACGCATGGGCAGGCCGGGCACCGCACCGAAACTCACCGACAAGCAGAAGGGGATGTTGTTCGCGATGTTCACCCGCAAGGGCATCGTCGATGAGGCCCGGCAGCGCGCTGGGATCGAGTCCGTCCTCGGCCACCCCGTCGAGCACCGAGACGCCCTCACCGGCGCCGAGTTCGAGGCCGTCGTCACCTCTCTCGAAGCGATGCCCGATGTGGAGGTCGAGCCGTGACCCACTCCATCACGTGCCAGCTCCTCTGGGTCGGCACCTGCCCCGGCTGGGGCTGCGACTGCTGGTGCCAAGAGGTCCTCCCGCTCGGCGGCGCGTCGTGACCACCTACCTCACCCGCCTGTCATGGGATGCGCCCGACGACATCCAGGCCATCCACCGCACCCTCGCCCACCGGCTCACCGGCCGGACGCTCTGGGCGCGACCCGCCCGCCGCGTCGTCATCGTCCAAGCCGACCAGCCGGTCGGCGCCGACATCGGCGGAGTCACCGCATACCGGTCCACGACCGTCCGCCACGAGTGGCACGTCGGCGAGCGACTCCACCTGTCCGGGATCGTCTGCCCCACCGTCGCACGTCTCGAACCCGGCCGGTCACGCGGAGTGCGCCGACCCGGCGCCACCGACCCGCCCCCC